>Ga0105855_1000350_pt1 | contig 22341 bp, 11 predicted proteins | sample OrgsoiDNA_201059_FD_89680 | JGI IMG/M metagenome (GOLD analysis project Ga0105855, IMG submission 89680) | Permafrost soil microbial communities from the Arctic, to analyse light accelerated degradation of dissolved organic matter (DOM) -... | ecosystem: Environmental > Terrestrial > Soil >... | reverse complement strand
TATGCCATTGGCAACAGTCCGCTGGGGCCGTTTACTTATAAAGGTGTGTTTATGAAACCCGTGCAAGGCTGGACCACCCACCACTCCATTATCGAGGTAAAAGGCAAATGGTATATTTTTTATCACGATACCGAGCTATCGGGCAAAACGCACCTGCGCAATATCAAGGTGACGGAGCTAACCCATAATCCGGACGGTTCGATTAAACTGATCGATCCTTTTGTGAAATAAAACACCTCTATCAATTTATAAAAAAGGAAAGAGCGCCGTGTTGTGGATGAACACGACGCTCTTATTATTCGACACCCGGTGTATTTTATTTTAATTTAGTTGACGTCGCGGTTTCGATTTCCGACAGCTGCGTTTTGTCGTTCATCTTAATATTGAACAGCGCGCGGGCCGACACCCACCTGCCCAATGACGGGTTATAGGTACCCCCTAATTGCGCGAAATAAGCTATCAGCGATGGGGCCGACTCGTTAATAGTGGGATAGGCTATAAACAATGTGTTGCTACCCTCTTTAAAGAAAGGCTGATCAATTAACGTGATTGGATCTTTCTTGTCATAAAAATCAGAGTTGGGCACGCGGTAGCCCGATTGTGTAATCGGGTCATAAATGCTTCCGCCGTTTAAAAGGAAGATCGCGTCGAACGGCGCTGTTGCCGCTGTGATATCGGTACCCGTAAATAAAGCTACGCCACCCGCGTTACCGCTATTACCAATAAGATTAGATGTTGCAGTGCCGGTAGTTGTTAAAGTAGTCGAGAATTTAGGGCTCGCGGAGGTTGAGTAAGGAAATGTAAACCAGTTTGCCGCGCTGATATCGGTAGACCCTGCGCCGTTAATACGTTTTGCCGTGCCGCCTACATAAAAGTATGATCCTTTGGTCACCTTGCCCGATGTCAGTTCAATTTTATAACTGCGCAGGCCACCAGTCGCCCAGCCAAGGGTAGGGAAACCGGTTGGAGTAGATGCCCCCGCGTTGTTGCAGGTTACTACCGAGAATTTCTCTGCCGAAAAATCAATATCGCGGCAGGCCAGTAGCTGAATATACTCGTAGTTACCGTCACCGGCGTTTGGATCGTTGCAAAAGCCGGCAATTACAAATGGCGCTACCTCAATAACCGAACTTAATACTTTTACATCGGCCGCCGTGCGCAAACGCAATTGCGGTATTACATTATTGTTGGCATCGGTGGTGCCATACACTATACAGGTAAAATTAGCACTTATCGGCAGTAATGTGGCAGCAAAAGTGGCGGCTGATTCTGTGTGCAGGGTTACGTCGCCGAAGCCATCGTTCAGCGCGTAATCGCCCGAGAATTTGTCAGTGGGCGCTGGCAACGGATCAAAGCCGCCTTTTACAATGGCTACCAGGGTGCTTTCGTATGCATCAGGGTTCGCTAAGATCGCGCTGTTTGGCGCACGAGTGCCTATCAAAACGTTCCCGGACGATATTTTGGTAACATTTGTAGCGCTAAGGCCGGTAATTTGTAATTCGCCTTTAATACGGGTAAGCACGCCGCCTGTTACGTCGATATTTACCGAATCGCCCGGGGCGTAATTGGCTGCTGCTGCGCCCAACGATATAGCGATACCCCTTAAACGGGTACGGCGGTTATTTTGTACGATCAACAATCCCGATGGTAGGTTGCCGCCGGAAAAATCGGAAATAACGGTGCCTACAATCTTTGTCGCTCCGAACATATTGTCAGTGGTTAGCGTTACATCTGCGCCTTTATAAATTTGCCGCACGTCTGTTATAGCAATAATTGGACTTAACACACCGCCGGGGTAGTTATTGCCCTTTTGACAACCTGAAAACAGGCCGGCCGACGATAGCAGCAGGAGGGAGTAAAATAATATCTTTTTCATGTTTTTTGAATTTAAATCAACATCAATTTTGTATCGTCAATTATTATGGTTTTTGCCACCAAACCTGTGTGCTGATCACATCAGCACCCTGGGATGCAACTGCAGCTTTGTATTGGGTAGGGTTAACCGATTGCACATAAACAGGATAGTTTAGCCTTGCCGGCATTACGCCACCATTTAACAAGCCCGGGCCTTTAGGCAGTACGGGGTGGCCAGTGCGGCGATACTCAAACCATTGCTGCGAATCTGTCCAAAACATGGTATAGTACTTTTGCACATGTATCATCTCCATTTTGGTATCCAATGGCAGCGCATCGTTCCAGGTGATATCGGCAGCAGCCTCATAAGTAGCTGTTGTTATTGGGGCGGTAAAATATGTAGGCAGCCAAAAAGTAACTCCTGCGGTAACACCGTTGTCATAATAGGTTTTGGCGGCGCCCGTAGTGATATAACTTTTTACAAATGCCTCGGCCAGCAGAAATTGCAACTCACCGTAGTTCATAATATTTCCCATTAAAGGATCGGTCATTAAGGTTTTGGGGGATGTGGTTGACAGGAAATAAGATTTGCCCACAGGTGCCGTACCCGCCGCGTAACCACTCGGCACACCCACGTAACCGCCATTATAGGTGGCTATCGACCAGCTGCCCTGGTACAGTCGCGGATCAGCCCATTTAGTTAAATTGTTGATGAAGAATGACGTAATAGCCGGGGCTCTCCAATCCTGTTCGCGCACGCCGTTTACAAAAGGCGATACCAGGTAGCTGGTACCTGTCCAACGTAACACAGCCGCGTCCGTATTGCTGGTCATAATAGGATAGTTGGCGGCGTTGTTATCAATCATATCTTTGATCTTGGCCTGCACGGTTGCCGCAACTTCCGCTTTGCCCGATAAACGCATCAACAAGCGCAAGTATAGCGAGTTGCCAAATTTGCGCCATTGCGCTACGTTGCCGTTATATACCGGGTCGCTGGCGGCAACTACGTTTGCCGCGCCGTTGAGTAGGGTATTAGCATTTTCAAGCTGGGCAAAAATATCAGTGTAAATGTCCTTTTGCTTGTCGAACGCCGGCTCAAATACCAGGTCTTTCCCCTGGTTTGATTGAAAGTAAGGGATATCGCCGTACGTATCCGTCAATATCGAATAAATCCAGCACTGTAATATCAGCGATATACCCTGGTAGCCTTTGTTTAAGGTTAAGGGCTGGCTGGCTATGTTATAAATATCCTTAATATTGGTTAACTGCGCGTAAAGTGCATTATAGGTATAGTCGGCCTGGTTCGGTTGGATATCATATCTGAAAACCGCGCCCTCGCCATCTGTTTCGTTCACCGTAGTTTGCATCAGCTCGTTGTTAAAGGTACGGGCGCGCAGCATATTGGCGGTAAGCACGTTCACCAGCGCTGGTGCCAGCAGTTGCTGCGGCAGGGCGGTCGGTGTGGTATTTGGGTCGGTGTTAATATTGGTGAAATCCTTTTTGCAGGAGGTTTGTACTACGGCAAACAGCAGCATAGTACATAATATTTTATACATGTTTTGTTTCATCTGTCTGGTAAATTAAAATCCTACAACTACGTTAAAGCCCATGGTGCGGGTTGATGGGAACTGCCCCACTTCAAACCCTTGTGTAATGTCGGACCCGTTAAGTGTGCCGAACTCGGGGTCAAATCCCGGCCATTTTGTCCATATAAACAGGTCGCGGCCGTACACCCCTAATGTGATGCGTTGCGCGCCTATCTTTGAAGCGTATTTAACCGGCAGGGTATAATCAAGGCGTGCTTCGCGCAGTTTAACAAAGTCGGTGCGGTAAGTAGCTCCCTCGGCATTGTAAGTACCGTAAGCATGCTGGTAATACTGGTCAATGTCCGACGCTACAATATCATTCTGGCGGAAAGTGCCGTCAGGATTTTGCACCACGCCATTACCAATAATACCGTTGTAGCGGCCCGGCAAGGTGTTGGTAGTTTTGCCCTGCTCGGCCAGTTTGTACGAAGTAAGCGAGTAAGCCACGGCGCCATATTGCGCATCAAACAAAACACTCATGTGGAACTGCTTATACCTGAAATCGTTGCTGATACCCATTTTCCATTTAGGCTGGATATTGCCCAGGTAAATTGGCCCGGGAGTGGTTAAAGCCGTACCTACCGGCTGTACAGCCGGATCGGCATTGTAAATTACCTGGCCATTTGGCGCGCGCTGGTAGCCGGTACCATACAAATCGCCCATACTACCGCCAACTTTAGCTACAATTTGGCCCTGACTAACCGGCCCGGTTTGTAGTACAACCGCGCTATCGGCAAGCTCTAATATTTTGTTGCGGTTGGCGCTGAAAGTGTAGTTCACGTTCCAGGTAAAATCCCTGGTTTTTAAAGGGGTACCGTTTATCGCCAGTTCAATACCCTTATTACCTACTTTACCAATGTTTACAACAGCCTGGGTAAAGCCGGTCGACTGATCGATAATACGTTGCAGTATCTGGTTACGGGTATTGCCTGAATATAAGGACAGGTCGAAACCTAAGCGGTTATCAAACAAGCGTAGGTCGGCGCCTACTTCCGTGGTGCTGGTGCGTAATGGTTTTAGATTCACATTGGGCAATATGCTGGGATTGATCAAACCACCTGAGTAGGTACTTCCGGCTGATGAATAGGCAAACGATGTACGGTATGGAATAGTAGTACCACTACCAACATCGGATACAGACAGCCTCAGCTTGGCAAAGCTGATGGCTTTAGGTAGTTTAAACGCGTCGGAAGCGATGAAGCTTGCACTGGCCGATGGATAGAAGAAACCTACGTTATCAGTACGCGATGGTGTAGCCAAAACGCTGTTCCAATCCTGCCTGCCGGTAATATCTAAAAACAAATAGCTTTTGTAGCTGGTAGATAATAGGCCATAGAAGCTGTTGATAGAATACTTAGCAGTGTAAGGCATGGCCACCAATGCGCCAGCCGCGTTAGCAAACGAATATATGCCCGGATAAGTAAGCGAATCTGCCCGTATCTCGTCTCGTTTATAAGTGTTTTGCAGTGTGCTACCGCCGGCGGTAGCCGTTAATGTGAAATCCCTGCCTATTACTTTATTGTAACGCAATAAGAAATCGGCGCTTACTTCCTGCGAGAAAATATTTTGCGTGCGGTACGATCCTTTAGGGAATTTAGCCGTAGCGTTATAAGGACGTTGCTGGGCACGCTGCTCATAACTCATATCTTCCGATGTCCGCATCAGCAAATTCAGGCCTTTTGCAATCTCATAATTGCCCTGCACGTTACCCGTCACCGCGTTACGGTTTGATTTATTGATAAACTCGTAAGTTACAGCATAAGGATTTTGAGGGAATGAACTAAAAGGATATTCGATAGCCTTTTGATCCTGGCCAATTTTCCAGTAGTTTTTTAACCAATCAATATCGGCGCTGGGCTGCCAAAAAATAAACCAGTACATCAGGGCCTGGTTACCATAACCCGCACCTGGCAGGTTATCGCTAAACTGGTTTTTATAATCGATTTTTGAAGTGATGGTTAATTTGTCGTTCACCTTTGAGTTAACAGATAGCGATACCGTATTGCGGCCATACCCGGTATTAGGAACTATCCACGAGTTGGAGGTATTAGATGCTGCAAAGCGCGCGCTTGTTTTATCAGTACCGCCATCAAGGCTTATCGAATTGGTATAAGTTGCACCGGTATTAAAAAACTGGTGGATCTTATCCGGGTAAGCGATCCACGGTGTGCGCACCTTTGATTGAGCTTGGGTAGTCGGATCAAATTGATAAAACATTTGTCCGTCAAACGCGGGTCCGTAGGCCGAACTGGTAGCGCTGGTGCTTGCTCCATCAGGCCCTGCGCCGAACGAATAGTAGTTGGCACCCGCAAGACCCTGGCCGTATTGAAATTGCAGGGCCGGCCAGCGGTTAACCTGTTCAATAGATGTATTGGAGTTGATGGTTACGCCCACACCTTTCCGTTTAGGGTTGCCTGATTTTGTGGTGATGATAATAGCGCCGTTAGCTCCGCGTTGCCCGTAAAGTGCTGACGCGCCCGGGCCTTTCAATACGGTAATGTTTTCGATATCCTCGGGGTTAATATCATTAATACTGCTACCGTAATCTGCAGGCATGTTATCACTGGCTACGCCATAAACAGTTTCGCCTGCTATACCCGTACGGCGGCCGCTACCATTATTGATAACCACACCGTCTACCACAATCAGCGCTTCGTTATCGCCCGTCAGGTTATTCTCACCGCGAAGAATGATCTTATTCGACCCGACAGGGCCGCCGTTTGATCGTACCAGGTTTAAGCCTGCTACTTTGCCCTCAAGCGCGTCTGTCCAGTTGGCTGCGGGGGCATCGGTTAATTGCTCACCTTTAATTTCGGTTACAGCGTAACCTAACGCTTTAGTTTCCCGCTTAATACCTAAGGCTGTAACTACAACCTCATTCAGCCCGTTCGACTCGGTTTTTAATCGTAGGGTGATCTTCGCTGTATTATCAGCAAAGGTCATTTTTTGAGTAGCATAACCCAAAAAACTGAATTGAACTTCGGTACCCTTGGGTACTTTAACCGAGAAAGCACCGCTATTGTCGGTTAATCCAAAAGTTTTACGCTGGGCGTTGGCAATAGTTACACCGGGCAGTGGGCTGCTATCACCATCGTCTAAAATAACCCCCGATACCGTTACTGTTTCGGCTTGCTGAAATAATATGCTTTTTGCTGATGCCTTAGCCGTTTGCCGCGAAACAGCCAGCACTGCCAACAACGCTATAAAAGCGCCCCTTATGAGACCCTTAGAAAGTTGCCGGCAAAATAATTTAGTAAATGTTTTTTCCATAGGTTGAGACCTTGCGATTAGTTTAATATGTTTGAGTACTCCTAAGCCGCAAAGGTGCTTTATCTATGTAAACTGATTTTTAAGCGTATATTAACTGTAAATTTAAATGAGTGTGTGAAATAGTTACTTTCTGTTAGATAATTGTTTAATTAATATTTTTTATTAACGATTGCTTAATCCTGGTTAAAATTTATCCCAAAATAGCTTTGATGCGAACTCGTTTGAATACTTGATTCAACCCGAATATTCGCCGTTAAAATGAGTACAACCAACAAACGCCGCTCCCATAAAAAGAACGGCGTTTGTTATATGTAATAGATTAATTATTTTATCTCCATCCCCCGCCAAGCGAGCGGTACAGATCCGAAACAGCATTCAATTCATTTCGCTTGATCTGGGCAAGTTCCAGTTCACTTTGCAAAACATTGCTTTGCGCGGTAATTACCTCCAGGTAATTGGCCATGCCGTTTTTGAAAAGCAAGTTGGCATTGCCTGTAGCTTTTTGCAAAGTACTTACACGGTTCGCTGCGATAGTTTGCTGCTCTTTCAGTTTATCGATACTGGCCAAAGCGTCTGAAACTTCGCCTACTGCGTTTAAAACTGATTGACGGAACTGCAGCACTACCTTTTCACGGTCAAACTGGGCCACCCGGTATTTAGTGCTTAGTTCCCGATGATCTAACAAAGGCTGCACCACGCTGCCGGCTACTACACCAAACAATGATGCCGGTATATTAAACCAATTACTTGCTTTAAACGAGTTAACCCCACCACTGGCGGTTATCCGTAAAGCCGGATACATATTGGCTTTATTAATGCCCACATTGGCGTTTGCAATATTTAGGGCAAGTTCGGCACTACGCACATCCGGACGGCGGCTCACTAAAGCTGAAGCCACGCCTGTTTCGATATTTAACGGTATAGCCACCTGATCTATATTGACATTGCGGCTTACCCTATCAGGCAAGGCGCCGGTTAAAATACGCAGGGCATTTTCCTGTATGGCAATGTTCTGCTCAAATTGCGGTACTAACTGGGCAGCGGCTAAACGCTGCGCGTCGGCTTGCTGTAAGGCCAACGAGGTTACTTGTCCGGCAGCGTATTGCAACTTGATGATCTGTAAAGTGCTGTCATTCAAATTCACATTTTTTTGCGCGATGGCCAATTGAGCGTCCAGCATCAGGAGGTTATAATAGCCTTGCGATACGCTGGCAACGATATTGGTTTGGATCAGCTTTTTAGCTTCGTTAGTTTGCAGATAAGCTGCCAAAGCCGTTTTTTGTTGGTTATGGATCTTACCCCAAATATCAGCCTCCCATGATAAGGAAACATTGGCTGAGTAATCCTCGATATGGTTTTTGCCGATATTGTACTGACTTAAGCTCAAACCAGTCAAACTATTATCCGACGGGCGGCTGGAGTTGGCCGTAACATTCAGTGCGACTTCGGGTACATAGTTCCATTTCACCTGCTTAAATAACAGTTGCGATGCCTCGATATTTTTAACCGCGATTTGCATATCGTAATTGTTGGCAATGGCGCTATCAATCAGTCCCTGCAAAATAGGTTCAGTAAAAAACTGCTTCCATTGCATATCTGCAATGCTGCTGCTATCACCGGTGGTTTTAATTTCCGCGTTCCTGAAAGTAACAGGTAGCGCGGGTTTGGGCGCGCTCAGATCTTTCGATACCGAGCAGGCACTGATGATCAAACTGATCAGGGCCAGGCCGCTTATATATTTTTTCATGTCCATGTTTTTAATTTGATATTGAACGATCTTGTTTATTTGGCATCCAATTCGGCTTGTAATACGGCAACGGTATGGCCGTTTTTGTGGTCGTGTTCGTGGTGTCCATCCATTAAAACTGCTACGGGTACGCCGGTCAGTTTTTCCTGTAATCCCTGGAAGATGACAAACAGCACCGGGATAATAAACAGCCCTAATATTACACCCGAAACCATCCCTCCGGCAGCGCCGATACTAATAGAGTGGTTACCCTGTGCTGACGGGCCGGTAGCAATACTCATGGGGAACAAGCCGAATACAAAGGCCAGCGAGGTCATGATGATTGGTCGTAACCGCAGCTTGGCAGCCTCCATAGCTGCGGCCATCAACGGTTGCCCGGCCCTGCGGCGTTGCACCGCAAACTCCACAATCAGGATAGCATTTTTAGCCAGCAGGCCGATCAACATAATCAAGGCTACCTGCACGTAAATATTATTCTCGATACCGGTTAATCCTAATGCGATAAACGTGCCCAGTATACCTGTCGGGATAGAAAGAATAACCGCCAATGGCAGGATATAACTTTCATATTGCGCTGCTAACAGGAAGTAAACAAATACCAAACACAGCATAAATATTACAGCCGATTGCCCGCCCGATGATATCTCCTCGCGGGTTTGGCCGCTGAACTCGTAAGCAAAACCTGATGGTAATTCATCTTTGGCGGTTTCCTGAATCGCCTTGATGGCGTCGCCTGAACTGTAGCCGGGTTTAGGGATAGCGTTAACTTCGATAGAATTGAAAAGGTTATACCTTGATGCAGTTTCAGAACCGTAAACACGGGTCAGTTTTACCAGCGTATTGATAGGCACCATTTCGCCTGATTTATTTTTTACAAACACCCGGTCAATAGAACTTGGATCGGTACGGTCAGCAATATCAGCCTGAACAACCACCCGGTAATATTTACCAAAACGGTTAAAGTCTGACGCTTGCGCGCTGCCAAAATAGGCTTGCATAGTTTGCAAAATGTCTTTCACATTAACGCCAAGCTGATTGGCTTTGTCGTCGTCAATATCCAATTGCAATTGCGGATAATCAGCCTTGAATGACGTGAACGCATAAGCAATAGCCGGTTTAGCCATCAGCTTGCCTATAAAGTTGTTGGCCACGCCACTAAATTTATCCAGCTTGCCGCCGGTTTTATCTTGCAATACTACATCTAATGCTTCCACGTTGCTAAAGCCCGGTACCGTTGGGAAACTGAACACAAAGAAACCGCCTCCTGTTATCGCGCCCAATTTTCCCCTCAGGATATTTTGAATGTCATCGATGTTTTTTACCGCGCCCCGTTCTTCGTTCGGTTTCAGCAGCACAAAAAACACGGCAGCAGATGGACTGGTAGAGTTGGTTAACAAGTTGAAACCGGATATTGCCGTAACAAAGCGTGCGGCCGGCAAAGCCCGGGCTGCATCCTCAGCTTGTTGTAAGATGGCTGTTGTACCGCTTAACGAAGTGCCGGATGGAGTAGAAACCGAAATCGCAATAAAGCCCTGATCTTCGGTTGGGATGAAGCCCGATTTGGTGGTGCTTACCAGGTACACGGTAGCAGCAATTATTAACGCCAAACCGCCCATGGCTATCCCTTTATTCTTCATCAGGAATTTCACGCCCCCCAAATACCTTTCGGTAATACTGCTGAAACTGCTATTAAAGCCGGCGTAGAATTTCTCTTTAAAGTTCTTTTTTACAATTTCGCCATCCTTAGCCACGTGGGTGCTCTTTAAAAATAAAGCAGCCAGCGCAGGACTTAATGTCAAAGCATTCACAGCCGATATTACGATAGCGATAGACATGGTAAACGCGAATTGGCGGTAGAAGATGCCGGTTGAACCGGTCATGAAACCTACCGGTAAAAATACCGCGGCCATTACCAGTGTGATAGATATGATGGCACCCGTGATCTCGTGCATCGCTTTATTAGTTGCCGCTTTTGGCGCTAAATGCTCGTGCTCCATTTTGGCGTGTACGGCTTCAACTACTACGATAGCGTCATCCACTACGATGCCGATGGCCAATACCAGCGCGAATAAGGTGAGCAAATTTATGGAAAACCCGAACAGGCTCATGAAGAAGAATGTACCTAAAATGGCTACAGGAACCGCAATTGCCGGAATGAGCGTGGAGCGAAAATCCTGTAAGAAAATGAACACCACCAGGAACACAAGTATAAAAGCCTCGATCAGGGTATGTTCAACCTGGCTAATCGACTCATCCAAAGCTGTTTTGGTACGATAGAACTGATTGTATTTAATGCCTGCCGGGAAATCTTTCGATGCCTTTTCCATCAGTTTATCAACAGCTATCTGGATCTCGTTAGCATTTGATCCGGCCAGTTGGATAAGGCCTATCGCAATACCATCTTTACCGTTCAGGTGGGTCATACTGGTATACGAATAAGCGCCCAGTTCAACCCGTGCCACATCTTTTAAATGCAGCACCGAACCATCCGCGTTAGCGCGGATAGCAATATTCTCGTACTCTTCGGGTTTGGTAAGTTTACCTTTGTATTTAATAACATACTCAAACACCTCCTTGCTGCGTTCGCCTAATTTACCGGGGGCAGCCTCCAGGTTTTTATCCTGTATAGCGTTCATTACCTCGGCAGGGGTTAATTTGTAAGCGGCCAGCTTGGCGGGGTTAAGCCAAACACGCATCGAATAATCTTTCACACCACCAAATATCACGGCCGAGCCAATGCCCGGGATACGCTTTATTTCGGGGATGATATTGATCTGCGCGTAGTTGGCCACAAAGGTTTGATCGTATTTCTTGGGATCATCAGTATACATACCCACAGCGCCAATCAAGCTATTTTGCTGTTTGGTGGTGGTGATGCCTTGTTGAACTACCTCGACCGGCAACTGACCGGTTGCCTGGGCCACTCTGTTCTGCACGTTTACCGCCGCCTGATCTGGATTAGTACCCTGTTTAAAATAAACGGTGATGGCTAACGAACCATCGTTACTGGCGGTAGAGCTCATGTAGCTCATATTTTCCACCCCGTTGATGGATTCTTCAAGCGATGGCGCTACCGACCGTAATACGGTCTCGGCATTGGCGCCCGGATAAATGGCGGTTACCAAAACAGCAGGCGGGGCAATATCCGGAAACTGCTGCAGAGGCAATTTGGTTAAACCAAGCACACCCAGTATCACCAGTAAAATGGAGATCACCGTGGATAGTACCGGCCTTTCTATAAATTTTTTGAACATAACGTTGATATTAATGTTTGTTGAAAAGAATCAGGAGCTAAGAGTCAGGAGCTAAGATTTAGGGCGATAACATCCATTAACCGGGGTATTTCACGGTTTTAGTGTTGCCTTTAGCTTGTTTCCTGGCTCTGAACTCTTGTATCTAAAAATTAGTTTTTTACAATAGCAGCTATTTTTTCAGGCGCTTTTTGGGGCTGGATAACAGTACCTTCCTGTAAATGATCGATGCCGCTCAATACGATCTGGTCGCCGGCTTTCAGTCCATCTTTAACCAGGTAGTTGGTACCGCTTTTGCCTACAATGCCAATGGGGACTTTTTTTACTTTATTACTATCGGCCATAGCAAATACAAATACTTTGTCCTGCATTTCTATAGTCGCTGATTCCGGTACTATCAATGCATCTTTATGTTGTAAGCCCAGGCGCACTTTACCGGTATTGCCGGCACGCAGCAAACCATCAGGGTTTGAGAAACTGGCACGTATCGTGATAGCTGCGGTTGTTTTATCAAACTGGCCGTCTATCATATCAATTTTGCCCGGCCTGCTGTAGGTGGTATTATCAGATAATAACAAACTTACCTGCGGTAAGTGCTGTAGTTTATCTTTCAGCGTAGCGCCAGGATATTGTTCTTTAAAGGCAACAAAGTCCTTTTCGCTGAGCGAAAAATAAACATGCACATCGTGCACATCAGATAATTGGGTTAACTCCTGTACATCTGTCGGGCTAACCAGGCTGCCTTGTTTTTTTAGCAGTCGGCCGATGTAACCACTGACCGGTGCTTTAATTAAAGTATATCCCAAATTGATTTGCGCAGTTGAAACGTTGGCTTTAGCTTGTTCGATGTTTGCTTTGGCAATATCATAAGTGGCTTTGGCCGTTTTTAACTGAAAATCAGATATTACCTTATTTTGAACCAGCGGGGTCAGTTTGTCAATTTCTAACTGTGCGTTAGCTAAAGCGCCTTCGGCAGCGTGCTGACTGGCTAATGCATTGTTTAGCGCTGCGCGAAAAGGCTGCTCGTTAACTTTAAACAGCGGCTGGCCGGCGCTTACAAAGGCACCTTCGTCAACAAACACTTTGTCTAAGGCGCCGCTTACCTGTGGGCGTACTTCAACATTTACGGTACCCTCTATTGATGCAGGGTATTCCTGGTAAGTAGTATCGGTACCGGTATTAATGGTGGCCACTGGCAATGCCGGCGGCGGTGGGGCCTGGGCCGTTTGTGGCTTTGGTGAACAGCTAAATAAAGCTATGGCGATGATGGCGAGAAGGATAATTTTCATAATGGTGTATTTTGTGTTGTTGTTAATGGACCCTACAGCGGAACGGATGCTTTTAATGTAGATGGTTTCGTTTTGATCAGCATCATTAACGTTGTTAATTTTATTAACAGCGTTAAAGTTATGCCACGGGTTAAAACTGTTGTATGTCATAATAGTAGTTGTGTGCGTTGTTTTCAGGGTAAATAAATGTTTGAATATTACTTAGTTAAATAAGTTAACGGTGTTAAGTAATTGTTAAAGATGTGTGAGTTTTTCATAAGCAGCTGTTTTTAGAGATGAATAAAATATTAATTAGAAACGGTGACGAACGAAAAGCTACGGTTTGATGGAGCGGATAATTCCGCCTATCGCGTCTTTTAACACTTCTTCGTTCATGCCGTCGGGCACACCCTGGCGCACCAGGTTGATAGAGATCAGTCCGTGTACTACAGACCAAAAAGTATAATAACGTTTACAGATCAAATCTTCGGGCGGGTTTTCCATACCCATCAATTCGCCTATTACTTCCCAAATCATATTGGCCGGTATCTCTGCCTCGGGCACCGAATTGTCCCATACGCAGCAGTTAACCTCAATGCCAAACATCAACTGGTAAAGTTCCTTTTCAGCAAAGGCAAAGTTCCAATACGTTAGCCACATGTCTTCCAGTTGCTTTTCGGGCAAGCGGTGTTTTTCCTGCGCGGCTTTCATATCCTTTGCTAAAATCCGGTAGCCCATTTTGGTGAGCTCCAGCATCAAAGCTTCCTTGTTGGCAAAGTATTCGTAAATAACCGGCGGGGTATATTCTATAATATCCGCAATCTTACGCATACTTAAAGCCTGCCAGCCCTCTTCCCGTCCAATACGCATGGCGGCGTCCAGGATACTCTTCCGGGTGTCGTCTTTTAAGCGTTGTTTTCGTTCCTTGCTGGCCATTTATTTACTGTCTTAAATAATCTAACAGTGTTAGGCAAATATACGGCTGTTTATTTTTAAGTTTATTCATGGGTTTGTCATTTAAATAAAATGGTATTGCCTGTGCCCCGGGGCAAGGTTGTATATCTGCATTAAACCGCCTTTATCATTATCATTACAGCCAATTCGGCGATTAAATCAACTTTTGATTATACCGTAACGACATTTTTTTTCAATACTTATTAGTGCATTAATAATCAACGCATTACAGTTGTGATCCATTGCGATTAAAGCGTATAAAAATCAACATAAATATCTATAAATCAGCATTTTATGAAAACATTTATTTGATTTTGTCAATTCATATCGGTTATTTTACGGCACCATTATAACCGCCGGTAACTTTTACCGGCTTAATTAAATATCCGATGCCCCGATTTGTAATAAAATACCTAACGCTATTTTTTCTGCTGGCCGGCAGTCTGCATCTTTATGCTCAAACCAAAGATCGGCTTTTGCTACAGGACAGCGCTAAACTGGCCTCATTAAAAAGACAATATCAAACCGGCGATGTAGCAACGATTACTGCCGTCAACAAGCTGCTGGCTGATGCCGACAAGGCTCTAAACACCGGCCCTTTCTCGGTCACCCTTAAAAAAACAAAGACCGCTCCCAGCGGCAATATCCATGACTACGTGAGCCAGGCGCCTTATTGGTGGGCCGACCCGTCCAAGCCCGATGGCAAGCCTTATATCCGTAAAGACGGGGAGCGTAACCCCGAGATCTATCTGCTGCACGATGACACCCAAATGGGCGAGATGTGCAAGACGGTGAAAGTGCTGGGCTTTGCGTACTACTTTACAGGCAAAGATCAATATGCCCAACAAGCGGCTGATTTGTTAACGACCTGGTTTATTAATCCGAATACCCGCATGGCGCCTAATTTAAACTACGCGCAATACGTTCCCGGTGTTAATGACGGGCGTGGCACGGGCATTATTGAAAGCCGCGGACTAAGCGTAATACCGGACGCGCTGGCCATGATGCAGGATAGCAAAAGCATTCGTCCTACACTAAATAGCGGCATTAAACAATGGTTTGGCGATTATTTAAAATGGCTTTTAGAAAGTAAAGGCGGTAAAGATGAGCAGGCTGCTAAAAACAACCACGGTACGATGTATGATATGCAGGTCGTTGATTTTGCGCTATTTACCGGCGATGTAAAAGTAGCCCGGGAGGCGATTATGAAACGCACCATCGGCCGTATGGAGACCCAATTTACAACTGACGGTAAGCAACCGCTCGAGCTTGCACGAACAAAATCCTGGGGATACAGCAACATGAACCTTGACGGCTGGGTCAGGTTAGCTTTGCTATCCGATCATTTGGGCATTGATCTATGGCAAAGGGAAACTAAGGATGGTAAAAGCATAAAGAAATGCCTGGCCTTTTTAATGCCCTATCTGCTTAAACAAGAGAATTGGACCTATCAGCAAATTGAACCCATCAGTTATAACGATCTGTTGATGACCTGTTATTTCGCGGCCGGCAAATATCCGGACTTGGAGATTCAAAAAGTTTTTACGATGTACCCCGCGCCGGCGCCGTGGATGTAATACCAACCCGATGAGATATTATAAAGCTATTCTTCTTATTGGCAGTGTATTGGTGGGCTCGATGGCTGACGCGCAGCAAAAAACACGGCTTAATACGGGCTGGGAGTTTTTAAGACAGGATGTGGGAACAATATGGGAAACCGTACGCCCCCTCACTAAGGATGGGCCAGAGAATTATCCCAAATGGCAAAAAGTAACTCTGCCCCATTGCTTTAATGCCCGAGACGCAGTTGACCCTGATGTAAACTATTACCAAGGGCCGGGCTGGTACCGCACAAATTTAAATATTGCCAACCCTTACCCCAACGGACATACCATTTTACATTTTGACGGTGTAGGGCAAAAAACAGAGGTTTATATATACACCACCAAGGTAGGCACCCATGCCGGGGGCTATGATGAATGGTTTGTGGACATAACGCAAGCCGTTGAGGATTTTAAGAAGAACCCCGCTTATATCAAACAGTTCAAAGGCAAAATACCTGTCGAGATCCGTTGCGATAATTCGCGCGACGCGGAAAGTATACCCTCTAACCTGTCTGATTTTAATATTTACGGCGGCATTTACCGTTATCTCAATTTGGTTTATCAGCCCAATGTAGCTATTGATAATTTATACGCCGCAGCTACTTTGACAAACGGATACAAATTGGGTGCTATCGACATTAGAGCTGATTTTTATAACCCGGAACATATTCAACAAGTAAGCGGTAACGTCAAAGTAAGCGACGCCTCAGGGAAAACCGTAGCAGCGTCGACGTATGCAAGCAGGGATATCAGCGCGGATAAGACTTTCCCGATAAGCAAAGTCAATATTAGCAACCCGCACTTGTGGACAACTGCCGATCCATATCTGTACACGGTTACTTTTACCCTTGGCAACTACACCCGAACGGAAAAGGTTGGATTCCGCGATTTTCTGTTTTCTGATGCTGGCCCTTTCGTATTGAATGGTAAACGGCTGCTGCTACGCGGTACACACCGGCACGAAGATGCAGCGGGCGTTGCGGCTGCTATGACAGACAGCATGATGGTGCAGGAAATGCAAATGATAAAAGACATGGGCGCTAATTTTATCCGCCTGGGGCATTACCAGCAATCGCGAACCATTTTGAATTTATGTGATAGCCTGGGCCTGTTGGTTTGGGAAGAAGAGCCCTGGTGCCGCGGCGGCCTGGGCGGCGATGTATACAAAGAGCAAGCCTGCCGTATGCTTACCAATATGATCCATCAGCATTATAATCACCCATCTATTATTTTATGGGGGATTGGTAACGAGAACGATTGGGACGGCGATTTCCCCGAGTTTGACAAAGCTAAGATCCGGGCATTTATGACCGAGCAAAACAACCTGGCTCACCAACTCGACCCATCGCGCAAAACAACCATCCGCCGCTGCGATTTTTGTAAGGATATCCCCGATGTTTACTCGCCGTCCATTTGGGCGGGGTGGTATAAAGGGGAGTACACGCAGTACAAACAATTTACCATTGATGAGTTTAAAAATATCAAACACCCGATCCATGCTGAGTGGGGAGGCGACAGCCATTCGGGCCGAAACTCAGAGGCGGCCGATAAGGCGTTGGAAAATATCCGCAACAGCGCGGGTGTAATTGATACCGCACGCTTCAACAAATCGGCTAAATTGCTAAAGGACGGCGACTGGAGCGAAAACGCCACCTGCAACCTGTTCGACTGGACACTTAAAGAACAAGAAACCATGCCCTGGTTAAGCGGCACGGCTTTTTGGGCTTTTAAGGATTTTTCGACCCCGATACGGTTTGATAACCCATTGCCCTATATGAATCAAAAAGGTGTGGTGGAACGCGATCTGACAAAAAAAGAGGTGTTTTATGTCATACAATCCTATTGGGCCGATAAACCGATGGCGCACCTCTACGGGCATAACTGGCCGGTGCGCTGGGGCGATGCGGGCGAACTGAAAATGGTAAAAGCCTATTCCAATTGCGACGAGGCTGAACTATTTGTGAACGGCAAAAGCTACGGCGTAAAAAAACGCGACAGCCAGGATTTCCCCGCGGCCGGCCTGCGCTGGATGGTTGCTTACTCACAAGGCAACAATCAATTGATATTGAAAGCGCGCAGGGGTAATGTGACACTAAGCGATACCTTATCGCAAACTTATCAAACCGAAAAATGGGGTAAACCAGCCAAACTGAATTTAGAAAAGATTGCATCAAAAGCCGGCGAAGTTACTATACAAGTAACATTGCTGGATAGTAAAGGCGTACTTTGCGCTGATGCTACCAACTGGGTCAATTTCTCGCTAAATGGAGACGGCACCTTGCTGGATGATTTGGGCACGCCACGCGGATCGCGCAAATTGCAGGTGTTTAATGGCCGGGCATGCATTAGTATAAAAACCAATAAGGGTGTAAGCGTGGCTGGCGTACAATCGCCGGGATTGCCAACTGTTTTTTTAAATCTGTAACATGAAGATCAAATCAATATACCTGTTTATTTTTACCACGATACTCGCCAGGCAAATGGCAAGTGCGCAATCCATCACCCAACAGGTAACGGAAACACTAAAACCATATGTTTTAAAAGAAGCCGCATGGGCACTCAAACAAACCCCGGTTACCATCACCGCTGAAACTTGCAGCCGCAGCGCTGGCGGCAAACACGATTTCTATTCGGAGGGGGATTATTGGTGGCCAAATCCTAAAAGTCCCGACAGCCCTTATGTGCAAAAGGACGGGTTAACCAACCCCCAAAACTTTGTTGCACATCGTTTGGCGATGATCAGGTTTAGCCGCATTGTTGGGTCACTGGCAACCGCTTACAAAATTACCGGTGATAAAAAATACGTTGCTATCGCCGAAAAACATATCAACGCCTGGTTTATTGATCCCGAAACGATGATGAACCCCAACTTGCTGTATGCGCAAGCCATAAAAGGTGTGGCGACCGGCCGCGGCATCGGTATTATTGATGCTATCCAACTGATGGAAGTTGTGCAAGGCGTCGAAGCCATGCAAAACGCATTGGACACTAAAACCGTTGATGGTACAAAAGCTTGGTTTACCAAATATTTAACATGGGTAACCACCCATCAATACGGCAAAGACGAAATGAACGCCAAGAACAACCATGGTACCTGCTGGACCATGCAGGTGGCCTGTTTTGCGAAGTTCACCAATAACACCGAATTGCTGAATTTTTGCCGGGACCGTTACAAAACGTTATTGCTGCCGGGCCAAATGGCTGCTGATGGTAGTTTTCCCTTAGAACTGAAACGCACCAAGCCCTACGGATATTCGATTTTTGATTTGGATGCGATGAGTACTATTTGCCAGATATTAAGTACAAAGGATGATAACCTTTGGGCTTTCACCACTAAAGATGGCTTGTCCATTAGCAAAGGCATCGCGTTTATAGAACCATATCTGAAAGATAAAAGCAAGTGGCCTTACCCCCATGATGTAATGTACTGGGATTTTTGGCCGGTAGCACAGCCATCATTAGCTTTTGGTGCGGTGGCACTCAATAATGCAGCGTGGTTTAATACGTGGCAAGCGTTAAATCATGCGCCCGAAAATGAAGAGATTATCCGGAACCTGCCGGTTAGACACCCTTTAATTTGGCTTAACTAAACAAGGATATATGAAAAAAATTGGCTTCAGTTTTATTGGTTTAACATCTTGTTTACTTTTGGCGCACCCAACTATCGCGCAGAAAAAGGTACCACCCCAACCATTTAACATCGGCAACAAAACCGCGCAAGTATATACTACCGCCAAAAACACCGATGATAAACTAAGCAAAGTTGAAACCTTAAAATTCATTGATAAACCTCAACCGACAGAAAAAGAGATCTGCATTTTTGTCGGTCCCAATAAAACTTTCCAAACCATGTTGGGAATTGGCAGTGCCCTGACCGATGCATCAGCCGAAACTTTCTACAAGCTCCCCAAAGATAAACAGCAGGAATTTTTAACTGCCTTTTATGATAAGCAAAAGGGTATCGGCTATTCCCTGGCGCGAACCAATATCCAAAGCTGTGATTTCTCCAGCGATAGTTATAGTTATGTGAGTGAGAACGACGCAGCGCTAGAAACTTTTAATATCAAGCATGATCTGAAATACCGCGTTCCATTTATTAAACAAGCCATTGCCGCAGCAGGCGGAAAGCTTACCTTATTCGCATCGCCTTGGAGCCCGCCTGCTTGGATGAAAGACAATAACGACGTATTGCATGGTGGCAAACTAAAACCTGAATTTGACCAGGACTGGGCCAATTTTTATATCAAGTTTATTAACGCCTATCAAAAACAAGGTATCCCGGTTTGGGGGCTCACCGTTCAAAACGAACCAATGGCCACGCAAAAATGGGAATCGTGCGTGTACACCGCCGCCGAAGAGCGGGATTTTGTAAAGAATTACCTGGGCCCGACGCTTTACAAAAATGGGATGGCTGATAAAAAACTGATCGTTTGGGATCACAACCGCGACCAGGTATACCAGCGCGCCAGCGTTATTTTAGAAGACAAAGCCGCGGCCAAATATGTTTGGGGCGTAGGTTATCACTGGTACGAGACCTGGACGGGCAGCCCCATGCTGTTCAACAATGTGAAAAACGTGCACGAATCCTTTCCCGATAAGAACTTGATATTTACCGAAGGCTGTATTGAGAAATTTGATTTCACAAGGCTGAATGATTGGTCGCTGGGCGAAAAGTATGGACAGTCAATGATCCGCGATTTTAATAATGGCACCGTAGGGTGGACGGACTGGAATATCCTGCTGGATGAAAAAGGCGGGCCAAACCATGTGGGCAATTATTGCTTCGCGCCGGCGATAGCTGATACACGTTCGGGACAACTGATCTATACCAATATATACTATTACATGGGGCAGTTCTCCAAATTTGTGCGGCCGGGAGATAAGCGGATTATCAGTTCGTCTAACCGCGAAAGTTTGTTAACTACTGCTTTCATTAATGCTCAAGGCAATCTGGCGGTTATTGTGATGAATACCACCGACGACCAAATCGCTTATAATTTATGCGTTAGCGGCAAGGCAGTATTGGTTAACAGCCTGCCGCACTCTATAAGTACTATCATTATCCAATAGCTGATAATTAAAATACAACTGGCAGATGTTTTTAGCTAAAACTGAACTAAATTTGCTCAGCCAATAGCTAATTTTAATTGCATACACCGGCAATTGAAATTAATACCTTTTTATACCTGCCTTCATGATCTGTTTATAGTTTAAAGCACCACTTTAAATTAATAGCAGTGTTTATTTGTTTAGTTGATTTCAGCTTCAAACAGGGTTGGCGGGTATGAGGGATTAGGTTGGATGTAAAACTAAATGATGAGTAATATTTACCGGGCAAGCGCTTTCAGGGAAACAATGCAAAAGGCATTTTCCGCAAAAACCTTTTTGGCGGTTATCATACTCGCGCTATGCAGCAAATTTGCCTCAGCCCAGGATATTGTAACTATTGATGATAAAGTACCGCAGCACATTATTTCTTATGGCGAAATCCAATCCCTGCCCGACCCTAACAACACCATCACCTTTGCCGATGTTTTAAAACCCCAGTTTGCTGCAAAATTCAAGGGTTCAACAACGCTAACCCCCAAATACTATAACAGTAAGTCGTATTACTGGTACAAGTTCCGCATCAGGCATACATCAAACTCGACGCGGCACTGGATCCTGGAATTTTTTGATCAAACCATAAACGATATCGTCCTTTACGTCCCCGATACCAACCATACCTACCGCACTTACAAATACGGTTACAAGTATAATTTTGCCCAGCGCGAATACAAACACAAAAACTTCACGCTCGAATTAACCAATAATTCGGACACGGTATGCACTTACTACGTTAAAATCAAAGCAACTCAGGCGGCAAATGTTTTGATCGTAATCCGCGATATCCACTGGTACGTTGAATACGCCCTGAGCGAGTACCTCATTTTCGGTATCTTTTTTGGCATGATCCTGATTTTCAGTTTATATAACCTCCTGATGTTTATCGCTGTGAGGCAAAGCCGGTATTTGTATTACGTACTGTATAATTTAAGCGTAGGTTTTTATGAGATGTGCCAGGATGGGGTTGCCTTTCAGTACCTGTGGCCTAACTCGCCGGTGCTGAATCAATATTCGGTAGGTACGGCTATATTTTTAAGCAGCATATTCGGTATGTTGTTTACATCCAATTTCCTATACCTTAAAACAAAAGCGCCGCGGCTTTACAAAGCCCTGTTGACGCTGGTGGCATTACGCTGCCTGTTTTATATAGCTTGTTTGGTTGATCAACGCTTATTTACCTATAAGGTGATTGAATTTATACCGATGATATTCGCATTCAGCGCTGGTGTTTATGTGTTAAGGCGGGGTTATAAAGCAGCGCGGTTTTTTGTTGCCGGCTACACCTTTTTGCTGATAGGTTTTACTATCAAGATCCTGCTTTTCCTCGATGTGATCTGGGTGCCTTATAGCGTGGCCACGCATTATAGCCTTAGTTTTTGCTTTGTGATAGAGATGGTGCTGGTTTCGTTCGCGATAGGTGACAGTATCAGGCAGCTGCGCCGCAAGAAAGACAATGTGCAAAAACGGATGATCGAGCAATTGCAGATCAATCATGATTTGAAAGACACTCTCAACAATGAACTGACCTCGCTGGTTGAGCAGCGCACCAAAGAGGTTGTTGAAAAAGCGATAGTGATTGAGCAGCAAAACGAAGAGCTATACGCTATGAACGCGCTGCTTAAAGAACAAGCCGAAAGCATTTCGCGGATGAATGAATTGCTGGAGATTGACAATCAAAACCTGCATGTTGATATTGAGAAC
>Ga0105855_1000321_pt1 | contig 23791 bp, 20 predicted proteins | sample OrgsoiDNA_201059_FD_89680 | JGI IMG/M metagenome (GOLD analysis project Ga0105855, IMG submission 89680) | Permafrost soil microbial communities from the Arctic, to analyse light accelerated degradation of dissolved organic matter (DOM) -... | ecosystem: Environmental > Terrestrial > Soil >... | reverse complement strand
CTTCACCCAACGCATAATCGTGGTGTGGGCCAGTGACAAACCGCGCTCGGCCATCATCTCGACCAGATCGCGCAGGCTGAGCTTGTAGCGAAGGTACCAGCGCACACAGAGAACAATGATCTCCCGATCAAAATGCCGTCCATCGAACATCCCCTCCAGACCTTTGCGCTTGCTCATCACCGGCCACCAGATTGATTGGATAGCTACTTTAACCAATCCAATGAGCCTATTTGCACCAGAACCTCCCGCCCCACACGCCATCCGCCCTGACTGGCCGCGGTCGAGCGAAAGCATCGGGCGCCCGAATCAAGGCGGGCCGGTTCAACGCTTCATCGAAGGATGTCCGGCTCAGACAACATTGCCGTCCCGGCAAAGCAAATTCCGTCCCCTATAGCGAGCTACAGTGCCGCAACTTGCCACCAGACAAATCGGGACGTGTTGCTCACGCAAGCATCGCGCCTGACAAAGACCGACGAAGGCAAGGCTACCAAGGAGACTCCGACATGCACTGCTTACCTTCACCGAGCGGCGCCGCGTTCAAGCGCTTGCTGCCTGATCCCAATCCGTACGCTTCGCCACGGAGGGCGCCATGATGCGAATCAGCTATGAGAACAGACTGCTGGCGATACTGTCGCTCGGTTTCGGGTTCGTATTCTTCGACCGACTCGCGCTATCGTTTCTGTTTCCGTTAATCTCGAGTGACCTGAAGCTGACCAATGCGCATCTTGGCATGCTGTCTTCGGTGCTCGCGCTAACGTGGGCACTGTCGGGCGCTACGCTCGGCGCTTACTCCGACAAGCGCGCGAACAAGAAGGCCATGTTGATCATCGCCGTCATCGCGTTTTCGGCGTTCTCGTCCTTGTCGGGGTTGGTGACGGGATTTGTCGCGCTGCTGCTGTTTCGCGGACTCATGGGCATTGCCGAAGGGCCCGTGCTGCCGATCTCGCAATCGCTGCTCGCGGAAGCATCGACACCGAGTCGCCGCGGCTTGAACATGGGTATCGTCAATGGTTCGGCGCCAGGTCTGCTGGGTGCCGTAATCGGGCCGCCGGTGCTCGTCTGGCTGGCTACGGCATTCGGCTGGCGCACCGCGTTCTACGCATCGTGTGCTCCCGGACTGCTGATCGCGTGCCTGATCTGGAAATACGTGAAAGAGCGCGCGCCGGGGCAAGTCGGCGCCACGGCGACGACCAACAAACCGAACATCGGTCTCGCCAAACTGCTGAAGAACCGCAATGTGACGCTGTGCATGCTGATCGCCTGCTTCTACCTGACTTGGTTCGTCACGCTTATCTCGTTCACACCAACCTACCTGATGCAGGTTAAGCATTTCTCGCCGCAAACGATGGGCTACGTCATGAGCAGCCTCGGCTTCGCGTGGGTAGCGTGGGGCCTGATTGTGCCGGCGATTTCGGATCGCATCGGCCGCAAGCCGGCAATGGTGATCTTCTCGCTAGTCGCAACTGCCTGTCCGCTGGTGCTGCTTTACGTGCCTTCTGCTTCGACCCTTGCACCGCTGGTCTTTCTCACCTATACGGGGCTGGGCTGCTTCACGCTATTCATGGCGACGATTCCCGCCGAAAGCATGCCGCCGCGCGCGATTGCGACGGCCCTCGGCCTGATCATGGGTGTCGGCGAACTGGTGGGCGGCTTTCTTGCGCCCACTATTGCCGGTTTTGCCGCCGATCGCTACGGCCTGCCCATCGTGATGTGGATCGCCGCCGTTGGTTCGTTCGTGCCCGCGCTGCTATCCCTGTTCTTGACCGAGACCGCTCCGCTGCGCCTGCGCACGACCAACTCGCTGCCTGCTGCAAGCCTCGACTGACTTCCCATTCCTGACGATTCTTCCCACGCGTGCGTCGAGCCAGCCGCGCGTGGTCAGGCACGCTCATGCGTACAACACCGACCAAACAAAACATCATCATGCGTAACCATAAAATCAATGCGACAGCCTTGCTGCTCGCTGCATGCTGCGCGATCAATACCGCGCGCGCAACCGAATCCGGCGGCGACACGATCGGCGCCGGCGCCGAAGGATTTCTCGCCGGCGCGCTGCCGCCTGCAGGGCTGTACGGCGTGCTCTACTACGACCACTACCATGCGAGCCGCTTCAACGACGGCAACGGCCATTCGTCGGTGCCCGGCTTCGGACTGACCGCCGATGTCGTGATTCCGCGGCTGGTGTATATGTCGGAGCTGACGGTATTAGGCGGTCGCGTCGGCGGCTATGCGCTCGTCGCCTTGCCATCTCTGAACCTGAACGTCGCCGGCACCAGCAGCAGCCGAGCAGGAATCGGTGACACGGTCGTCGGGCCAATGCTGCACTGGGGCGCAGGCGGTGCGCTGCAGACCGTCGCGGCGCTCGACCTGTCACTTCCGACCGGACGCTACGACAAGAACAGCGCGTTAAACCTCGGAAAGAACTACACGTCAGTACGCCCGATCTTCGCCGTCTCGTATCTGCCGTCAAACGGCCTTGAGGCATCCGCCAAGTTTACCTACACATTCAACACGAAGAACAATGCGACCGACTACCTTTCCGGCCAGCTCTTTCATTTCGACTATTCGATTAGTTATGCGATAAGTTCCGCAGCAAAGCTTGGAATCAATGGATACTTCATCAAGCAGACGACTGACGATCAACAGTATGGGCAGGAAGTAGGCAGCGATGGCTTTCGTGGTCAGGCGCTTGCGATCGGTCCCGCGTTCCACTATCAGTTCTCCAGGTTTGGGATCGAGGTGCGCGCACTAAAGGAATATGCGGTACGCAATCGTCCTGCCGGTGAATCGCTGTGGACCAAAGCAGTGTTTGCTTTCTAGGACGGACATAAAGCAAGCGAGCCTCCGGAAAGGAGGCTCGTTTGCTTACCGATTTGAGCACCGACGTTGCTGTATTGCGTGCAAAGTCGTCTCCAGAATGGACTTGCCGTTGTGGACCGTGCTCCTGTTATGCTCAATGCGCGATGCAGACCGATTTCACTTCAGTGCAACTCTCTACCGCTTGGCGCCCGAACTCGCGACCGACGCCGGACTGCTTGTGGCCGCCGAACGGCAGGTTCGGGTCGAGCGGCACATGGCTGTTGATCCAGACAGTACCCGCCTGAATCTGCGGGACGAGGTTCATCACCGCACCCAGATCGTTGCTCCACAGACTCGCGGCAAGACCATAAGGGCTGTCGTTCGCAAGACGGATCGCGTCGTCGGTATGGTCGAACGGAATCGCCACGAGCACCGGGCCGAATATTTCCTCGCGCACGACCGTGCTCGCATGATCGACATCGATTAGCACGGTCGGCTTGACAAAGTAGCCGGGCAGATCGGGCGCGCCGCCACCTGCGAGCACCGTCGCGCCTTCGGCCCGTCCGATGTCGATGAAACGGCACACCGATTGCTGCTGGCGCGCCGATATGAGCGGGTTAATTTGCGCGGTCGGGTCCATCCCCGGCCCGATACTCATGCTGTTGGCCGCCGCAGCGACGCCTTCGACGATCTGCCTGAAGCGGTCACGGTGAATATAGAGCCGCGACGCGGCCGCGCACACCTGCCCCTGGTTCAGCAACCCGGCCATTAGTACGCCCTGGATCGTATTGTCGACGTCGGCGTCGGCCAGCACGATCATTGGATTCTTGCCACCCAGTTCCAGCGTGAAACGCGTCATGTTATTGACGGCCGCGTGCCCCACCGTCTTGCCGACTGCGGTCGAACCTGTAAACGTGACCTTGCTGACCAGCGGATGACTGGCAAGCGCCTGTCCGGCGCTTGACCCGCGTCCCGTCACCACGTTGACGACGCCCGGCGGGACACCCGCCGCCAATGCCAGCTCGCCGAGGCGCAACGCCGTCAGCGGCGTCTCCGTGGCAGGCTTGAGCACGATCGTGCAACCCGCCGCGAGCGCGGGAATCAGCTTCCAGACGGCGATCATCAGCGGGAAATTCCACGGCACGATGCCGGCCACCACGCCGACCGGTTCGCGCCGCGTATAGGCCATGTATCGCGTACCCGGCGGCACCGGAATCGACACATCGAGTGTTTCGCCGGTGATCTTCGTCGCCCAGCCGGCCATATAGCGCGTGTACTCGATTGAAGCACCGACCTCGATCGCACGCGACAGATGAATCGACTTGCCTTGATTCAGCGTTTCGAGTTGGGCCAGTTCCTCCGCATGCGCTTCCAGCGTATCGGCGAGCCTGAGCAGGATTCGCTCGCGGTCAGCGGGACGAAGGCCTGACCAGATGCGCGATTCGAACGCGCGCTGCGCGCTGCGCACCGCGGTGTCCACGTCCTCGGCATCGCCATCGGCGATGCTGGCAATGACTTCCCGGTTAGCCGGATTGTGTACGTCGAGGCGTGCACCGCGACGCGCGGGCACAGTCTTGCCGTCAATGAGAAGGCCATGTTCGCGGTTCAGGAACGCCTGAACTTCGGGCAGCACTTCGATCAGATTTTCACTCATGGTCGCGGTCCAATAGAGTAGTCATGCTTCGAGAATGAATTCTGCGCAACGCTCGGCAATCATCACCGTTGGCGCATTGGTGTTACCGGAGACGATCGTCGGCATAATGGACGCATCGCAGATGCGCAACCCGTCCACGCCGTTCACTTGCAGGCGCGGATTGACCACCGCACGCGTATCGCCGCCCATTCGGCATGTGCCGACCGGGTGATAGACCGTCTTCGCCTGACGACGCACATAGTCCTGCAATTGCGCATCGCCGATTTCGCTGGCTGCCGACGGCTCGATTTCTTCGCTGATGACCTTGCGCAACGAAGGCGCGCGCAGGATGTTGCGTGCGAGCTTCACGCCGCGCACGAGTGCGTCGACGTCAGCCTGTTCAGCCAACGCGCCGCTGTCGAAGAGAATAGGTGCGGCCGGATCGGCGCCGCGCAGACGTACCGACCCACGCGAAGCGGGACGCAGCACACATGGGTTGATCGAAATGCCGTGCCCCGGTAACGGCTCCCGGCCGACGTCGCCGACCAGCACCGGCAACACGTGGAGCTGGATATCGGGCCGACCGCTACCGACAGTGTCGACGAAGCCGCCCGACTCCACCACGTTCGACGTCAGCAGACCCGTGCGAAACAATTTCCACTGCAGGCCGTGCCTGAGCGCGGTCAACCCTTTATCGTTGCCGAGCAGGCTGATCGGTTCCCGCGTGCGTCCGTAGATCGATACTTCGAGATGGTCCTGGTAGTTCAGGCCAACTTCGGGCGCGTCATACACCAGGTCGATCCCGTGAGAGCGCAGTTCCGCGCCGGACCCGATGCCAGACAGCATTAGAATCTTCGGCGTGCTTAGCGCACCGGCCGCGAGGATGACTTCGGCCCGCACATGAGCCGTCCTGATGTGACCGTCCGGTGTACGCCATTCGACCCCGCTCGCGCGCCTGCCGTCGAACAGCACGCGTGTGACTGCGCTATCCGTGCGCACGTCGAGGTTCGGCTTACCGAGCACTTCCGCGAGATAGGTCGCCGCGGTGCTGCCGCGCTGACCGTCGAATGTCGTCGTGTGATAGAAGCCGACTCCGTGCTGCTGCTCACCGTTGAAATCGTCGTTGTAGTGCAGGCCAGCTTCCTGCGCGGCCTTGACGAACGCAAGGCTCAACGGGTGGCGAAAACGCGTGTCGCTGACCTTTAGCGGTCCTTCAGTGCCGTGCCACGGCTCGGACAGACGCATATGGGACTCGGCTTTCTTGAACGCGCGCAGCACATTCTGCCAATCCCAGCCGGTGCAGCCGCGCGCCGCCCAGTCGTCGTAGTCTTGCGCGCCGCCGCGGATATAGACCATCGCGTTGACGGAACTGCCACCGCCTAGCGTGCGCCCCTGCGGCACATACGTCACACGGCCGGCCGCGCCCGCCTGCGGCTCGCTCGTGAAAATGAAAGTACGCTCGGTGCCAATCACCCGGATGAAGGTGGCCGGCATGTGAATATAAGGGCTGTTGTCCTTCGGCCCCTCTTCAAGCAGCAGGACGCTCTTTCCCGCCTTAACCAGGCGGTGGGTGATCGTGCACCCGCCGGATCCGCCTCCCACGACGATGTAGTCGTAACTCTCCATACCGCATCTCCTCGCTTTCTTTCTGCAGCGAAAGAATTTCGCTGCAGCGGATAACGAGGATAGCGACGGACCGGTTCCTGCCTTTGACTGTGCAAGTCTCCGCTATTGACCACACGGGACATGGGTTCGCGATGCTGCGCTGCCGCGATCCGGGAAGCAGGACATCAGTCGAGCATGCCGCGCGTTGCGGTGGGCGTCTCGCCGAAGCGGCTCCTGTAGCTGCGGCTGAAGTGCGCGCCATCGTTGAAGCCCCACCGGAACGCGATTTCGCTGATAGCCATATGCCGCAGGGTACGGTCCAAAAGATCGGCTCGGCAGCGCTCCAGACGTTGCGCCCAGATATAACGAGTGATCGAAATCCCTTCGATTTCAAATGCGCGGGCCAGTTGCCGCGCGGACAGTCCGACCGCGCGGCTAATCGACCCGCAATCGAGCATATCGTCGGTGAGATTGCGCTCGATATGCAGCTTCGCGCGCCACAGGCTGCCCAGGGTCGACCGGGTGGTCGATAGATCGCCGTCGTTGATTCTCAGCAGCGCACGCAGCAATTCAAGGACCTGGCTCGCGACCTGCTCACGCGGGCGTGCATCCGTCCCGGGCACTCCGGCCAGCAGCCGATGGATCGATTGCGCGCCCCACCCGGCGGCACCTGCGCCGTGATCGAGCTTGATCAGGTCCCGATAATGCCACGGGCCGACATGCTGTTCAAAGACGGTACGCGGCACGTCGAGCACCGTCATTTCCATGTCGCCGGGGAATCCATGACCGTATGGGCTTGCTGTATCGTAGAGGACCAGGTCGCCGGGAACGTGCATCACGCAGTCGACACCCTGGAACGTGAACCCGCGGCCCTTCTTCATTAGGCAGACGAACACGGAATCGCGGCCGTCGTCGCGGATGCTGTGTGCCGTACGCACGACCGCGTGCTGATTCGCCGCTATCTCCGAGGCGCGGAACAGCGCGAAGTCCTTGTGCACGAGTGTCCCGTCAATACCTTCAGCCGGCTTGCTGCTGCATTCGACGCGAATCAGCAACTGGCTGACGTGCTCGAGCCAGAAGTCCACTCGTTCGCTACCGCCGACCGTCTTCGTCGAAATCGAAATATCAGTGCCGCAGACCGGTGTCATGGTTATCGGCTCCGCTCGGTTACACCCGCCGAACCCTGCGCGGAGCGGCTGGCCCCGGCAGCGGACGGCGCCCGGAACACACTGCGCCTGATGCTCGCGTCCAAATGCAGACCAGTGCGATCGTGCTCGAGGTGTCGAGCTCTCGATTTGCTGGGCATGGTCGTCTCCTCCATGGGCAATTGATGAAATATGTTGCGGTGCGAGCCACCGTGTAAAGACATCGGGCACCGCGATATACCCGGCGAGTATGCAAGGATTGCGTCACCGGCGGCGGGACAGCACCACGACAGAACGACCAAATCTGGGATATGACTTATCGCTGAGCCGAATGAAAGTGGCAATGCGAATATGCACGCATTGACTTTGGCTGTTTAAGATCGGGGCGAGGCTGTTGCGTCGGCAGCCAACTGGTGGAGGTTGGGCCGGCCGTCAACTTTCAGTGGAAAATCATTCTCCAATGCCTGTTGCCCAATTTTCGCGTGCCGTGCCTCGAGGCCAAAGGCACGCGTGTTTGCAGAGTGGTTACGCAAGCGGGAAAGACTTTCACGCCGCCGCCAACAGATGAAGCGGTTGGCGATTCCCGTGGCGGATGTCAGGGCCTGGCTGCAGGTGAAGCAGCGCGAGGGCCGATACCCAGCGCCCCGAAGAAGACAGCGGTAGGCACGTCCTCAAAGTTCGGCACGAACCTGAAGGACCGGATAAGGCCTTCGCGCACCTGCAGAATGTCGCGTCCTACGATCCGCTCAACACCAACCTTCGTGTAAAGCAGGCTCCTTACTTCCACATCGACGGATAGGGTGTCTCCTTCGACGACCTTGCGGACCAGCGTCAGTCGAGCTTTGGGCTCGACAACCGTGACTGCAAGGTAATGTGCGAGGCAACTGGCGTTGTCCATCGCGGGGCTGCACCCTGCGAAATCGGATCGCTCGACGTCCGTAGCGATGAGGGAACGAACCGTTTCCATATCGCCGGCATGCACGGCCGCCAGGTAGCAGTCGAACACCTGATCGGGGCTTGGCGCCGCGCCGCATTGACCGATCCCACGAGGGCACCGGTCAATGCGGCGAGTAAGGGCCTGTCGCTTCATCTCGATGTCTGCTTTCGAATAGCGCATCGTTGTATCGAGACTCGCTTGACCCAGCCATTGGCTAATCGTTGGGAAGTCCACGCCCGACTTTAACATGCTGACCGCAGTCGTATGCCTAAGCGAGTGCGGTTGGATGCGTTTCTCCCGGAGGCTAGCGCTTCTTTTCTTTCTGCTGAGTAGGTTTTCATTCACCCTGATTTTACCGCCCCCGGACCATGTCTATAAGAATCAGATAACAGTATCTATTCTGACGCCGGGGGGCTATCTCGTGCGCGCGACGTGTCTGCTGCATCGCAAGCCAGAGACCTCCGGCGCGTTCTGGCAAGCCTGGAACCGGCTGCATGCCGCCATGGGCCGCAAGTTCTACGATGTCTGGACCGCTGCCTCGCAAGCCATGGAGAGCACGCCACGCAGCAGCTCACTGGTCGAAAATCTCAACTCGCGGCTGCGCAACTGCCTGACGTTGCGGCGCCATCTGAACGGTAGCCGCGCCTGGCTGGGCCTGCTGAAGTTCTTCTTCAATCATCGGCGCTTCATGCGCAGCCGGCGCGGCGAGCGGATCGGCAAAAGTCCGCGTGAGGCGATGACGGGTCACGACCATCCAAACTGGCTTAGGCCGCTCGGACTCGGACCGCTTCAGCCTCGGCAAATCTGATGCCGTGAGGTCGTAGACCTTCGGTTAATTTCTATTACTAACCAATCCTTCCTTTACAGGCAGGACGATTCAGCTCGTCTGTGTAACGCAAAAACTGCCACTTTTGAACCTCGCCCGGTTCCAGGCCGTCTGCCTACACAAACGCCAAATAGTGCTTGGCGAATCCATCACTAACTATTTCCCATACGGTTGACGTTCCTTTCGTCACAAACCATGAATCGCCGGCCTTGAAGTGACGTGTCTCACCCGTCGACTCGTCGGTGATCTTGACTTCACCTGTAACGAGCGTCGCTTGTTCGCTGAACGGATAGACGAGGCGAAACTTGCCTTTCGACGTGCCGAAGTAGGCCGCTGAAATAGGATCGGTCGGTGCGCCGTGCGTGAACTTGCCATAAGTCTGGACATCACCGCCCTCAAGGATTTCGCCGCCCAAGTCTGGAAGGCTGCCCCACGAGTCAAGTTCCGAAATCGTAACGCCAAGTTTGATTGCAGTCAGACTCATATCATGATTCTCCAAACGAAAGTAATGTGGAAGTCAACGGCGCCCGTGCCAATAGCCGGACGTTTGATGCATGACTTTGCCAAGTGTGACAAGAAGGTTTCGATGCTTGTCTTTTCCCGAAATCGTGGCGCGCGGAATGGAACTCACCAGGCGATAGCGTTCAGAGCCACCCAGAATGCCTTCCGCAAGGATCTTGCAGATAATCTGGCTCGGTGTTACCCCGAAGCCGGAGTAGCCTTGCACAAAAAATGCGTTGGGACGATCGGGCATGGAGCCGATCTGCGGAAACAAATTAAGCGTGGAAGCCATTGGGCCGCCCCAAGCCAAATCGATCTTTACATCTCTTAGGTAGGGGAACACTTCGACCATGAGGCGTCGATTCCACTCTTGGAGATCCTTCGGAATGTGTTCGATCAGTGAAGTCGAGGAACCGAACAGCAGCCGATTCTCGTTCGTCACCCGGTAGTAATTGATGACTGGCCGAATATCGCTGTATGCACCATGGATCGGGCTGATGCGCTTAATCATTTCATCGCTCAACGGCTCGGTCATCGAGTTGAAGGCGTACACGTTGATCGTGCTGCGGTGAAGTTCGGGTTCTATACGATTGTTGAAGCCGTCGCATGCCCAGACCAGCTTGCGCGCGGTCACGCCGCCCTTCGCCGTGCGCACCCGAATCCGGTCGCCATATGTGACTTCCAGCGCGGGACTGTATTCATGGATGCGCACGCCGTAGATTTCCGATACGGCTTTAGCCTCGCCGAGCAATAGATTCAGCGAGTGAACGTGGCCCCCACCCATGTGCAGCAGCCCAGCATGGTAGACATCGGAACCGATGATCTGATGCACGTCGTTCCCTTCAACGTACCGTATTTCGTGAGGCGACCCCAGCGACTTGAAGTCCTTCTCCCAGTTGCGCAGCGTCTTTGCCTGACGCGCGTTATAGGCCATGTACCCGTATCCGCTGCAGAAATCTGCGTCGATGTTGTACTTCGCAATGCGCTCGCGCATGATCTGCGGTCCGAGATCGCTGAGCGCCAGAATCGCACGCAGGCCCTCCTCACCTACGTCGTTTTTGATCGCACCGAGATCGTGGCCGATGCCCGCCATGACTTGCCCGCCATTGCGGCCTGAACCGCCATATCCGATGTAGCGCGCCTCGAGCACGACGACGTCGGTAACGCCGTTTTCCGCCAACTCTAGCGCAGTCTGGATTCCCGAGAATCCGCCACCGATGATGACCACGTCGGCCTGCACGTCATCCTCGAGAGACGGAAAGCTCAATTGGTACTTCTTTGTGGCCGTATAGTACGTCGCCGTTTCGTCTGCATGCATCGCAAATATCCTTTGTTTGCATTCGCAACCGAGGTATTTGGACGTGCCAAAGATGCTGCTGACCCTTGTAGCGTCGCCCGGGTTGCCGAATCTTGATTTTGCTGGCGCTTGATCTTTGACAGTGAACGCAAATCGGCAAAAGCGCGGCGTAGCAGCCTATAGGTCCAATCTTGCTGCCGGTCCGCCAGGTTCGGTAGGCGAACGACGTGTTGCGGGCCTTCTCGCCTTTCACAACTCCGCCGCTCGCTATTTTTACGCTTCCGGACGCGAAGGTCTCCTGCCGCGTCGCTTGGGCACGACGCATCGCGTTCACCAGAGTCCGCATCTTGGTTCCGTGTGCCAGACGCTCATTGCACTGGTAACGATTGTCGCGTTCGTGATCGCGGGCGGGGATCCGGTGCTCACCCTCTTCTCCTGGCTGACGAACGTAGCAACACTTTGCATCATTGCGCTCATGGCACTGGCTTCGCTTGCGGTCGTCATGTTCTTTCGCAAGCGCGGCGACGCATCGGAAAGCAAGATGCGAACGGTCATCCTGCCACTCGTCGCGGCTGCCGCACTCGGATCGATCCTGGCACTTGCGATTGCAAACTTCAGCATCCTGACGGGCGCGAGCAAGACGATCTCCTACGCGCTCACGGCGTTGCTGCCTCTGGCTGCCTTGATTGGCGTCGCTCTGTCACAGCGCCTGCTGCGCTCGGACCCGCGACTTTTTGGTCAACTCGGAAGCTCGAAGAATTAAGCCCAAGGCATATCCGGATAAATGCGAGGCGTCAGCGGCGACGCGTCGGCGGACAGCGCGACGTCGCGTGCTGCCCATACGCCTGAATGTAGTCAGCGCGTCACTCTCACCGTTTGCTCAAATCGGCAGGTGTTGAACCAGTAGGGGAAAACGTGGAACCCAGAGTCACAGCTCGGCTCGTGGTTCCGTAAAAGTGGGGGAACGATGGCGGCGCCAAGCGAGCGCGCCTCGCTCGCTTGCGTTCTTGCTGGGTTTGCCAGGCCCACTTTTAAGGACGCTGCCGGCATCTCGGCATCGTCCTAATGAATGAAACCGCGGCACTCGCTTGCGCGACTACAACTCAAAGCTCTTCGCCAGTTCATCGATCAGTTGCCGCTGGAACGCGGCGAAGCGAGGGTTCGGTTGCTGCGCGATGGCGAGATCGAGCATCGGATCGGTGACCTCCGTCCGTACGTCGGCAAGCGTTTCGACGATGGCGTGGCCGCAGAATGGCACATAGGCCTCCGAGTACCCGCCCTCGTGAACGATCGCGAGACCCCCGTTGCAATGTCGGTTCGCCGCGTCGAGCATGAGGCGCGTCATCGCCCGGTAGCTTTCGCTATGCAGCAGCATCCGTGCGAGCGGATCGACGGCGCTCGCATCCAGACCGCTTGCGATAACGATCAGATCTGGACGGAACTTGTCGAGCGCGGGAATCACGATCCGCTCAATCGCGTACAGGTAGGCATCGTGTCCACCGCCAGGCAAGAGCGGGACGTTGATGTTCGCCCCGAACCCGGTGCCCGCCCCGCGGTCATCCTCGCCGCTGTACCCCGGAGGGAAACAGCCATCCTGATGCAGCGAGATGGTCAGCGTGTTCGGATCGTCGTAATAGATCGACTGTGTGCCGTTGCCGTGATGCACGTCCCAGTCAAGCACGGCCACTCGTTCCACCCCGTGCCGTGCGCGCGCCGCTTCGATGGCGATGGGAATATTCGCGAACAGGCAGAAACCCATCGGCTTGTCGCGCAAACAATGGTGGCCCGGCGGTCTCGACAACGAAAACGCGTTGCGCGCGCCCCCATCGAGCACCGTATCAATCGCGGCGATCGCGAGTCCAGCGGAGAGTGCGGCAATTTCGTAGCTGCCTTTCCCAAACGGTGCGAGGTCTCCCAAGTCGCCGCCCGTCGTGTCGCTCAGAGCCTTGAAGCGGGTGAGGTAGTCGCGCGGGTGAATGCGCAACAGGTCCTCGTCGGTGGCGAGTGCAGCGCTTTGCATGTCGAGCTTGCTGCCAAGCCCTGAGGCCTGAATCAGCGAGAGCAGTCGGCGCTTCGAATCCGGCGATTCGGCATAGCTACTGCTGGAAGGCGGTTGCACCCAGCCGCCGACCGGAAAAAACAGTGCGTGAGTTCCGCCCGTATGCCAGAAGGTGCGTTCATCGGTAAAGAATGCGGTTTGAGTCATCGAGGTTCTCGAAGGTTTGGTTCAAATGCAGCGATTCGGTACCGTCAGGCGCGCTCGACGCCGAGGAGGCAGAGGAAGGACGTCGCGCACACTGCTGCTGCACCTATAAAGAGCGTGTTCAAGGTTGCGCCGGCGTCGAGCAGGACACCTACGATCAGCGGGCCTGTCGCGAGGCCGACGCCGATCACCAGGTTCAGTGACGCCATCAACCGTCCCGAGGTGTCGTTCTTCGCTGCGGCTGCGAGAATGAATGGCAAAACGAACGTCCAGGCGAATTTGAATGCGAAGATCGCCACCGTGAATGCCGCGGCCCCTGGGTGAGCCCCCAGCGCAATCAGGGCCGCGGCCAGAATCGCGTAACCCGTCGCGAGCATCGCGTAGCGCGCGACGCGCCCGCCAATCAACGAAGCGGTTCCCGCGCCGACTATGCCCATGATGCTCGCCACCGCGAGGACGCTGCCGATCTTGCTGGTGTCGAAACCCGCAAACGACGCAGCTTTGCTTGCAAATGTCCAGACACCGCCGATCGCGAGATAGAACCCCAGGACACCGGACACCGCCAGTGCAGCTATGCGCGTAGCGGAAGCGCTCCTGTTCGAGAGCGTCGCGCGAGTTGCACGCTTTTGCCCCAGTGCCGGATCGAAACCGCGCGTGAGGGGGGAGGCGCAAAGCGCGAGCAACGCCAGCGTGACGTAAAGCGCGCGCAGGCCAAACGCATCGAAAAGGAGCGGCAGCAGAAACAGGCCCACCGCACCTGCGACAAGCTGCCCGACTACCCAAAGGCCATAGACTCGGTCGCGGTTCTCGCTCGTCGCGGCGCTCGTCATGCAGAGCACCATCAGCGTCCCGCCACCCAACGCCGTGATGGCGCGCAGCGCCAGGAGCGCCACGAAGCCGGGCATCATTAGCGCCGTCACCAGATTGCCCACACAGAACACGGCAGTCGCGAGCGCCGCGACGCGACGAGCGTTCACGCGACCGAGCCATAGATACGAAGGAACTGTGGCAAAACTGAACGCGCCGAGTTCGACGAAGAAGTACGTACCGATCTGCGATGCACTCAGGCCTATTTGTGCTCCGAGCTGCGCGGCGACCGCGGGTGCCACGAGAAGCAGAAGTGGCGTAATGGCCGCAAAGACAATGAGCGAAATCAGTGTCGACCTAGCGAAGTCCCGCGGTTGGTCCGTGACCGGGACGGCAGTAGAAAGAGAGGTTTTCATGGGAGAAAAAAGCTCAGAACGTGTGATAAACGCCGACCATCGCACCGAACTGCGACGCACCATTGAGCACGGTAGAGTCGTATTCGTAGACGGTCTGCGAGCTGTGCGCCGTATTGCGCGAGAACCCGAAATTTGCGTAGGCGGCTGTTCGCTTGGAGAGGTTGTAGGTACCGCTCGCGACGAAGAGCGTCGGATTGCCCACGCTCGCTGTGTTCGAGAACGTCTGGTACACGCCGCCTGCAAAGCCGATATCTGGAGCCAGTTGGTATCGTGCGCCGCCCCAAGCAACGGTCTTCGACGGCGCAAGCGAGCCAGTTTGACGTTCAGCGCCCCCATAGAGCGTCAGTGAATTGATGTTCCAGTGCGCGGCGAGCGTCCCGACGATCTGATGCTGACCGGACGTGTCGGCTGTTGCGGATACCGTGCCGTACGACTGATGTAGAACCGCGCTTACGCCCACTGGAGTGCCCGAATATTCCCCTCCGATTTCAAGGACTCGGCCGCTGCGCGAATTGCCTGCGACGCCACCGGTTGCGGCAAGCGCCTCGAAGTTGAATCCGCCAAACTCGCGTGACTTGTACTTGACGGCGTTGTCGATAAAGTTTGATGCGACCGGAATGAGCACAGCCTGTCCGCTATACGACGCGTAAAAGAGCGGGTCAAAGAAGACAGTCTTGTCGAATAGGACGCTGAACTGGCGACCGATCGTCGCCGTTCCGAAGTTGCCGGCGAGGCCAACGTAAGCACCTCGAAAGAACGCGATGCCGGGCACGGTAGGGGTGCCGTCGTTGAGGTTGAAGCCTTGTTCGAGCTTGAAGATCGCCTGCAGGCCGCCGCCCAGGTCTTCTGTTCCGGTGACACCGATTTGCGACGGCAGCACGCCGTAGTTCTGCAGGCGCACGGCGCCGTGCTGGCCGTCCGCGTTGGTGAGATATTGCACGCCCGCATCGAGGATGCCGTATAAGGTCACGCTCGACTGGGCGTGCGCCGCCGCGCCCGCCACAAGCAGCATCGCTGCCAGCATGGCAAGCCGCGCGGCGCGCGGTTTTGTATCGTACGAATTCATTGTGAAAGCTCCAGGGCGTCTGCTGTTTTATTTGGATTGCACTGCGTTGAACCAGCGTTAGCGGTAGTGTCGGTAGCCCTAAAAACCGTGGAAAGACGTTCAGATGAACGATGCGACAAACCCTCGGATCGGCCGACAGGGCCGTCGCGTGGACATCCGGGGGGGAAAACAGCGCGCGCGGCGGCGCCGCTCGCAGGCGCAGCGCGCGTGGTACCGTTCAAATGGAGGGGGTTCAAGAGAACTTATGTGCGGGTGATTTTCAAAAAGAAGCGCTGGTTATAATCGTCCGCAATAGATCGGGCCAGCCAGACGAACACCGGTCAAGGAAGGAGCGAAACGTGAGATCGATCGTTGATCAGAGTGCCGGTGCGAAGCAGTTCAGCCATGTGCCCGATGCTATTTCGCTCGACCATTACGCAGGCTCGTCCATGAGTCCGCGCCGCGCCGATTTCGAAGGGCCGGTTGCGGCAAACGGCATGCCGGCGCGGGATCTTGGTCTGCTGCTGCTGGATCTTTACGCGCTTGCGAGTCGCACTGGCATCGGCGAATTCGAGAACAGTTTTTTCCTGTTGCTGGCCGATCATTTATCGTTCGATGCGGGCTGGACCGGCGTCGCGACACATACGTCCGACGGCCCCGTCATGCATAACAGCTTTACCTATCAGCTTGCGGCAGAGTTTTTTCCAAGCTGGACACGCGTGCGCGATCACGATCCGCTCGCCCAAGCCACATCGCAAAGTTACGGGCACGCGATTGCGATCTCGATTGTCGAACCCGGCATCGATGCGCGCTTTCGCGACTGGGCCGTGAAGTGCGGTCTCGCGCAATTGATGTGCGTGTGTACGCTGGATCACCGCTTCGGCCTGACCACCTTCCTCTCGGTCTACCGCCGCGCTCTCGACAAGCCTTTCACGAACGAAGATCTGCGCAAGCTCGAGGACGTGATTCCTCACCTCGCAGCCTGCCTGACCATCAACCGGTCTTTTCAGCTTACGCGCGAGCGTCCGGCGGGAGCTGCCACGCCTGCGCCTGCGAGAGCGTTGTGCGATCGCTTCGGGACGGTGCACCAGGCCGACCTGTCCTTTGCGGCGCTTCTACGCGACGAATGGCCAAGCTACGACAACGAGCAACTGCCGCATCCGCTTGCACAGTATCTGCGCGGCGACATCAGGCAACCGTTTGTCGGCGAGACCCTCCATATCGGGTGCACGCCGCTGGTCGGGCTGTTTCAACTAGAAGCGCGGCCGCGCTCGCCGCTCGATCGTCTGAGTCCGAGGGAACTGCTCGCGATCCGGTTGTATGGCGACGGCCTCTCGCACAAGGAAGTCGCGCAACGCATGGCGATTTCTCCGACCACCGTGCGTCACTATGTGCGCTGCGCCTACAAGAAACTCGGCATGCACGACAAAAGCCAGATTCCACGGCTGTTTGGTCTGCACGACGAGATGGCGCCACCAGACTCCGATCGAACAAGGTGAGCGCGCCTTTCCACCCGTGCGGACCTTTGATGCCTGCCACAATCGTGTAGCCCGCGATATGCTCCAGCGCATTCTTTGCGTTCAGACGCGCGGCCGTCCTGCCGACGACGATGACGATGACCAGAAATATGCCTACCTCCACGTCCTTACCCCATCGGGCACGACGACGTTCGCGCGATGGCCAGCGAGCGTGTTGCGTGGCTTCAGACACAGGACGGGTGCCTGCGGCGGCGCTTGTAGGGTGCCGTGCTCATTGCTGGGCCAAGCACGGTAAGGCAGGCGCGGTCGTTCTGCAGCGTGCCGTAGACAGTGCCGTTACAGGCGCTGCATGTGCCGCGCGGGCGTCAATGTCACGTGCCAAGGCTTCCCCATGAAAGCGAAGCTGATGATCGTAGACATCGAGCATCAAACCATCCATCGAGCTGCGTTGCCCGTATTTATTAATATGTAGTACAGATCGTATTATTGCTGCGCAGTGTTAGTGTCGCCAACGTTCGCCAAGGGAATGCCCATCCCACTAATTGCGTGCGCTCAGTTCGTCGCCGGCTCGGTCGCGGTACGCGCGGCAGCGACAAAACAATCGATCAGATAGTCGCAGGCTGGCGTACTCAAGGCGTCGCGACGCGTGATGAGGCCCACCGTCACCCTCGGCAGCTGTTCACGAACCGGAAGTGCAACAACGCGTTCACGAATCCAATCGGTCTCCATGAAGCTTTTCGGGCAGCAGGAAATCATGTCGCTGTTGATTGACATCGAGAACGTCGCGCTGAACGACGAGCACTCGACCACCACGCGCGGAGAGCGCAGACCATGCTCAACGAAAAAACTCTGGATCGACTGACCGATGCTCTCGGGTGTCGTATTCAACACCCAGTCGGCATTCTGCAACTCCGCAATCGACGTGCATTGCGCAAACGGGTTGCCCTGTCGCGCCGTAATGATTACTTCCGCTTCCAACAGTCTCTGGCAGGCGAAGTCGGGCGCGAGTTTGGATTCGTCCAGTATCGCAATCACGAAATCGAGGGAACCATCTCGCAAGCGAGGCAATGCGCCTTGGAGAAAGCCTTCCTGAACAATCAGTTGCGTAGCGGGCATGCGCCGTCGAAACGAGCCGATCGCGCGCGGCAGGAATTTGAGCGACACGAGCGGTGTCACCGCGCACGCCACCGACCCGCCCGTTTTGCCCGAGAGCTGCAAAACATCATCCCGGACGTGTTGCATTTCGGCCAGGATCAGCTTGGCTCGCGCATAGACCGCCTGCCCGTATTCGGTGAGTTGCGCGCCACGCGCACTGCGCGAAACCAGCGGTACGCCCAGATCTTGCTCGAGTTCGCGGATCGCCTTCGTCAGCGCGGGCTGCGACAGGAAGACCGATCTTGCGGCAGCTCGGATGCTTCCGTGCTGTGCAATCGCAGCAAGTGCACGCAATTGGTTGTGTTTCACGAAAGAATCGACGGCGGTTAATGAGGCGCGAGCAAGCTCGAGATTATTCCTCTATGTTACCTGCGGCGAAAAAAGCCGCCTACCCCGGGCAAACACTGCGCGCCAGAATCCATTGAACATCGCTTTCGCGGCTGATAACCGGACGTTATCGCGATCAGAAAAAGCACGCTTGCCGCGTTTTTTTGTGTGCTTAGACTGGCCTTAATGCAGGACAAGCGCGACGGACGCACGCATGCATCCGCAATCAAATTTGGAGACACGTCAATGAAGTCAACGCCGACGGACACGTTGCTATGTACGCCAGAAGAAGCCAGGCCATCTTCCCATACGACGCAGCAACTCATTGTTGCTACAACGATCGGCAACGCCTTCGAATTCTTCGATCTGACCGTGTACAGCTTCTTCGCCGTGTTGCTCGGAAAGCTGTTCTTTCCGGTCGCGTCGAGCGAACAGCAACTATTGCTCTCGGTTGCCGCCTTCGGCATCGGCTTTATCGCGCGGCCGCTCGGCGGCGTTGTATTCGGCGTGCTCGCAGACCGGCTCGGCCGCGTCACCGCCATGAACCTCACGCTGATCGCGATGGCGCTTGGCACCGGGATGATCGGCGTGATGCCGACTTACGCGCAAATCGGCATTGCGGCGCCGCTCATGATTCTCACCGCCCGTATCCTCCAAGGCTTTTCGGCGGGAGGTGAAGTGGGCGTCGCCACAGCGTTGCTCGCCGAGCGCGCGAGCTCCGAACGCCGCGGGTTTGTGACAAGCTGGCAGTTCGCAAGCCAGGGCGCTGCCGCGCTCGCGGGATCGCTGGTCGGATTTTTACTCTCGCACTACCTGAGCACGAGCGCCCTCGAATCCTGGGGCTGGCGTATCCCGTTTCTTACGGGCATCCTGATCGCGCCGCTCGGTCTCTACCTTCGTTCACGCATCGACGACGAAGAAGCGCACGCGCCCACCCGGCGCACGGATGCAGTGGACATCCTGAAGACTGTCTTCACCCGCGACATGAAACTTGTCGTTATCGCGTTCGCGCTCGTGATCGGTGGGACGGCGGCGCATTTCATCGTGCTTTACTACATGTCCACGTATGCGATCAAAGTCCTGCATCTACCGATGGACACGTCACTCTGGTGTGGAATTCTGGCTGGCGCGGTGATGTTGGTTGCGGCACCGGTCGGCGGCATCTGGTCGGATCGGTACGGGCGCAAGCGCGTTGCGTTCCTCTCGCGCGTCGCACTGACTGTGCTGATCTTTCCGGGATTTTGGCTCATTGGACACATGTCATCGGTTGCGGTGCTGTTCGCCGTGGTCGCGGCCCTTGCGATACTGCATTCCATCAATGCTGGCGCGAACGGCACGATGCTCGCCGAGCTATTCCCGCGCAGCACGCGGGCGACTGCACTCTCGATAGCCTATGCCGCAGGTGTCTCAATTTTTGGCGGCTTCGCACAGTTCTTCGTGACCTGGCTTATCCAGGTCACGGGCGATCCCATGGCGCCCACCTGGTATGTGGTCGGATGCGGCGTGTTGTCGCTGATCGCCCTAGCCGGTGTGGTCGACAAGACACGTCAGGCCATCTGAATGTCCAAACTTCCTCAACGTCTCACGAGAATACCCGTCATGACTGCCTCGATTTCAAAATTCACCGCGAGCACCAATGCGCTCGATTTCGTCTGTGATCTTCAAGCAACCGACCTTCTTGCGTTGCTACGCAAGAAGGACATCAGCGCGACTGAACTGCTCGACGCGCACCTCGCGCGGATTGCCGCCGTGAATCCGCAGGTCAACGCACTGGTAACGCTTGCCGACACCGAAAGCATGCGCAATCATGCCGCGCAAGCGGACGCCAGTTGGAGTCGTGGCGTATGGCAGGGTCCACTGCATGGACTGCCCGTTTCGCAAAAGGATCTGACGGCGACGCGTGGTGTGCGCACGACGTTTGGATCGAAGATCTTCGAAAATCATGTGCCGCAGCACGATGCGCTGATCGCGCGGCGCTGCGCCAATGCCGGAGCGCTCATGATCGGCAAGTCGAATACGCCGGAATTTGGCGCAGGCTCGCACACGTTCAACGATGTTTTCGGCGTCACGCGCAATCCGTGGGACCTGTCGAAGTCCGCAGGTGGCAGCAGCGGCGGCGCCGCAGCGTCGCTCGCCTGCGGCATGAATCCTTTGGCCTGTGGCAGTGACATGGGCGGGTCGCTGCGCAACCCGGCCGCGTGGAACAACGTCGTGGGACTGCGTCCTTCTCCTGGACGGGTGCCGCGCGCGCCCGATTTGAATGGTTGGTCGACGCTTGGCGTGGATGGGCCGATGGCACGCACCGTCGCCGATGCCGCACTACTCTTGAGCGTGATTGCGGGCCCCTCGGGTGAGTCGCCGACCGAGATCAGCGAATCTGGTGCCCGTTTCGCGCAGTCGCTCGAACACGATTTTCGCGGTATGCGCATCGCGATGGCAAGCGATCTTCCCGGCTGCCCCGTCGATCCCGAGATTCGCGCGACCGTCGAGGCGCAGGCGAAAGTGTTCGAAGCAATGGGGTGCCATGTCGAATTCGCCGCGCCTGATCTGAGCTACGCGGAGGATGTGTTTCGCATCGAACGGGCGTGGCTGATCGGCACGCTTGTGGACCGGCTCGATCCCAAGGCACGCGCCCTGCTCAAGCCCGAGATCGAGGACGAATGCCGCCTGTACCGTTCGCTCACGGCGGCTGACCTTGGCGCGATGTTCGTGAGGAAGACCGCGCTCTTCGATCGCATGCGCACCTTCATGAAGCAGCATGCATTCTTCGTGCTGCCCACGACGCAAATGTTGCCGTTTGACGTGGACCTCCGTTCGCCCGCCGACTTCATCGGGCAGCGCTACAGTACGTACATCGACTGGATGCGCATTTGCTGGTATCTCTCCTCGACGGAGGCACCAATCCTTTCCGTGCCCTGCGGTTTCAGCAAGACCGGCCTGCCCATCGGCCTGCAAATTGCCGGCAGCTATCGCAATGACTGGGGCGTGCTTCAGTTTGGACACGCCTTCGAGGCCGCTTCGGCGCGCCCTGCTGTGCGGCCGCCTGTTATCGACACTCTCGCTTAACGGTCAACCGAATCCCGCCTAAGACTGCTGCCGCCTAGACGACGGCAGCAGAGCAACGCGTGCGCTCGCGGGGTAATGCACGTCCTATTTTTTTACGCATACAGCCGACAAGATCATGAAAAAACTCGTTCCCGCAATGGCAGTCACAGCAGCGCTTTGCGCATCGGCCCATGCTCAGAGCACGGCAACCCTCTATGGAATCGTTGACGAAGGCTTGAGCTATACGAGCAATGCCGCGGTCCGGAATGCCGACGGCAGCGTATCAGGTCACAGCGCCGTGCGGCTCTTGAGCGGAGTCATGCAGCAAAGCCGCTGGGGCTTGCGCGGCAGCGAAGACCTCGGCGGTGGAATCAAGACCGTGTTCGTGCTCGAGAATGGTTTCGACGGCAGCACTGGAAAACTCGGACAAGGCGGCCTTGAATTCGGCAAGAAGGCATATATCGGGCTTTCCAGCGATTTCGGCACCGTGACGTTCGGTCGGCAGTACGACACCAACGTCGACTTCATCGGCCCGTTCGCGGTGGGCGACCAGTGGGGCGGCTACATGGCCGCGCACCCCGGCGACCTCGACAATATCAACAACACCAACTCCACCAACAACGCGATTAAGTTCACGAGCAACACATATCGTGGCTTCACGGTGGCTGGCATGTTCGGCTTCGGTGGTGTAGCGGGCGATTTCTCGCGCAACCGGATCTGGTCAGTGTCGGGCGGGTATGCGCGTGGGCCGCTCGCGCTCGCGGTGGGATACCTCGACGTGGCGAACCCGAACACCTCGTTCTATGGCAACGGCGGCAGCCCGGCCGCGACGGTGGCGGGCGTCCCGGGCAGCAACATGGTATCGCCCGTATATTCCGGCTACGCGTCAGCGCGCTCGCTGCGCGTCATTGCAGCGGGCGGAGCATACAACATCGGCGGGACTACGATCGGCGCAACGTATTCCAACACCTCGTTCCGCGATCTCGGCGATCTTACGACGGGTCCCAACCCGCTCGGTCTGAGCGGATCGGCCACGCTCAATAACGCCGAGGTGAACTTCAAATATCAATTCACCCCGAGTTTGCTGTGGGGCATCGCCTATGACTACACGAGCGGAAGTTCGGTGCAGGGAAAGAGCGGCGCGAAGTATCACCAGTTCGCGACAGGCGTGGACTACTTTCTCTCGAAGCGGACCGACGTGTACCTGATCGGCGTCTATCAGAAAGCGTCCGGCACCGACTCAACCGGGAGGGAAGCCGTTGCGGCGATCAACGGACCATCAGCGTCAGGGGATGACAAGCAGGCGGTCGTGAGAATCGGTCTTCGGCACAAGTTCTGATAGCTAGGAGCTGTGCGCGGCGCATCGAAACCGTTGCCTGGGTGCGTGGTCGTCATCGACGTTACGCTCCGTGCGTTCCGCGGTCGCACATCAACGGTCTCGGGCGGAACGATTGAGGCGCCCCACGCTCCCCGCTTCTTGCTCCCCGTGTCACGGCTCTCCCATCCATGGCTACGTCTATGCTTTTGGTATGGGTGCGGATCTCTCCGGTAACCCAAGGGTCGATCATTCCACTCGACACACCCATACCGCTGATGAGCGCGGTTCGCCGGCTGGCCCTGTGTCCGAAAAATATGAGACAGGCACCGACCGGAAACAGAAGATGCGCGGCAAAGATAAGCAACCCGGCAGAGCAGGCCAATCATGACGACGAGACTATCGAACCATCGCACACGGCGAAGTGCTGGCGCCATTCCGCCATTCCTTCGGAACGATGGGCGATACAGATGACCTCGACGGCGTCGGTCGATTGGGAATCGTCGACAACGGGCTGCTGTGCATGACATTTTGAATTTCCGACTCGCGGATCATCAAAAGCATTCAGACGATCAGTATCGAGACGCCGTAGTTAGCGAAAAGTAAAAGAAGGAGAACAGATAGGTTCGCGGATTGCGAAGCGCCTGACCAAGCGAATGCGCGGCGCGAAAAGGAGTGGGTGCACGTTCGGTGGAGAGATCGTCGGCGAGGCGCCTTTTCTCATCGGCAGAAAATTAGACGACCTGGTCCTGCCGGTCGCCGAGCAAGAATCAGGCGATCACACCGAGCACGATTGCAGGCGCGCCTTCGACGGCGAATATCCACTGCCAGCCGTGCAGACCCAGCACGCTCGACAGCATGCCGCCCACGATGCCCGCGACTGCGACGCCAGCATAGAAAACCAAGGGGCCCACGGCACGTCGCTTCGCCGGAAATCAGTAGATCAGGCAAAGCACCACGTCCTGGAAAAAAGCCGCCTCGAACAGGCCGAGCAGAAAGCGCAACACCTAAAAGTGCTGCACTCGCGACTGAAATCATCGCGACCGACGCGGCGCCCCTCAGCGCCATCATGCGAGCAAACGTGCGATGGGCGCCGAACTTGCGCAACAGCAGGTTGCTGGGCACTTCGAACAGGACTGAGCCGACGAAAACGAGTACCGCGCCAAGGCTCTACATTGTGTCGGTGATGCCAAGGTCGTGTTCATCTGCGATTAGGCGAAGCCAACGTTGCAGCGATCCAGAACCGACACGATGTAG
>Ga0105855_1000315_pt1 | contig 24132 bp, 14 predicted proteins | sample OrgsoiDNA_201059_FD_89680 | JGI IMG/M metagenome (GOLD analysis project Ga0105855, IMG submission 89680) | Permafrost soil microbial communities from the Arctic, to analyse light accelerated degradation of dissolved organic matter (DOM) -... | ecosystem: Environmental > Terrestrial > Soil >... | reverse complement strand
TTGGGTTCGTTATACAGCAACGCAAAACAGGCACCTAACCCTGCGACCGACGAAAACAACTATATCAAATCGTTAACAACAAAAAGCAAGCTCAAGATCAGTTTCGACGATGAGAAAAAGATCACCAAAATTGAGACACCCGGCGGTAACAGCGTTACGTTGAGCGATGACGCCAAATCAATAGAGTTGGTAGATCAAAACGGCAATTCGGTAAAAATGACATCGTCGGGCATTGATATGAAAACCGGGAAAGATATTAATCTGGAAGCAACAGGGAATATTACTTTAAAGGCCACAGGTCAAGTAAATTTAACGGCACAGCAGGATGCTGCAATAAAAGGTATGAATGTAACCGCCACAGCTAACGTGGGTTTTACCGCAAAGGGTAATGCTACTGCCGAAATTTCTGCATCGGGGCAAACAACAGTAAAAGGTGGGATAGTAATGATCAATTAAAAACTAAAACAAAACAGATATGGGAATGCCGGCCGCTCGATTAACAGATATGCATGTTTGCCCGATGATGACACCGGGAGTACCACCCATACCGCATGTAGGTGGGCCTATAGTTGGTCCCGGGGCGCCAACGGTTTTAATAGGTAATATGCCGGCAGCCGTAATGGGCGATAATGCTGTTTGTGTTGGTCCGCCCGACTCAATAGTTAAAGGTTCGGCAACAGTGTTGATCTGCGGTAAACCCGCTGTTCGTATGGGCGATACTACCGCGCATGGCGGTAATATTGTATTAGGCTATCCAACGGTATTAATAGGAGGGTAAGATATATGGCCGATGAGCTGCAATCTTTTTTAGGCACAGGCTGGAGTTTCCCACCTACATTCACCAAGTCTACCAATATGGTGCATATGGTTTCTGATGTGCAGGATATTGAGCAGAGCCTACTAATTATTTTGAGTACTATCCCTGGCGAACGTATTATGCGCCCCGAATTTGGTTGCGATTTAAAACGGTTGGTGTTTGAGATAAATGATTCTACCCTGATTGCCAATTTCAATCATATCATATATCACGCATTGCTCAATTTTGAGCCCCGGGTTAATTTTATCGATGCAGTAATTATTAACCGCGATGAGCTTGACGGCATATTGCAGGTACAGGTAAATTTCGAGATCATTACAACAAATACCAGGCATAATATTGTATTTCCATTTTACCTCCAGGGCGAGGGTACCAACGTTTCTATTTAGCACTATAGCGTAAAATGTATACTGATCTATCAATTTTAAACGACGGCACAACGCAGGATGAAAGGCGATTGAAGATGCTTATGCCCGATTTTATCAAAATAGATGAGCGCGATATTTCGGATATGCTCCGTTTTGCCACAGAATTGGCTGCCCAGTTTAACTATTACAACAGCAACAATAAGATAGAGGGCACCTGGGAGGATTTTTTCCGGTCGGATATCAATATTTTACTGATCAACATATCAAAGTTTGATATGTCAACCTATACCAACCTATTCTCACAGTACCGCGACGAACTATATATTGCTGAAGATGAAAACGAGCTGCTCAACGGGTTAAAAAACCTGCTCGAGTTTGTTTTGCATGTATTCAATTTATTGAAAGAACTGCGCGACAGGCTACTATCTGTGTCTAACGGTAGTAAAATGTCTGAGGAGTTGCTGAAGATAGTGGATAGTTTCGACGACGAATTGCTTAAACTCAATAAATACACCCAGGAGGCTGGCAACCTGTTCGGTAAAAAATTAAAACTAAACATCCCCGCATATTTTATACACATCAATACCAGTCAACTTGCAGACGAAACCATTTTTCAAGGTTCGTCAACCAAAGAGCGTATTATTAATGCTTTGCCCGCCATCAAGGATATTTTTAGCGAGATGGCCAAAAAATGTAACCATCTGCTTGGGGTTACTAAATTTTATCTCAAAAATAACGATCTGCTTGCCGAAGAGTATGCACCACATTTGGCCTTATATATTGCATTTTTGCATTTATACAAACATCTTCAGCAAAAGCTAAACTCAACTACTAAAAACCATCTCGATTTATATTACAAGCGGATACTGGGTTTACAGCCCAACAATGCCTTGCCCGATAGTGTACATATTGTTTTTGAAAAAGATGCCGTTGCAACGCAGGCATTGCTAAATGCAGGCGAAGAACTGCTGGCACAAATACCCGATCAGCAAGTGCCGGCTTCGTTTACTCTAAACGAATCGTTATTGGTTACTGGTGCCCGGATAGCGGAACTGAAAACCTTGTTTCTGGCCGAACACATCCAGCTAAAAACATCGGCAGGTACGGCGAAAGAGGTGCAGGTTTACAACGGAAACTACCCTTGCATTACGGCGGCTAATTTTCTCAAAAACAAGTTGCCCATACAAACCTGGCCGGTATTGGGTGAAGATCAGGAGGGTTTGGCCGAGGCCGACAGATCAATGGATATAACCAATATTGGTTTGATGATGGCTTCGCCGGTATTATATCAGCCCGAAGGCCGCCGTACCATTACTTTTCATATTTATATCGAAGACGCTTCGTTTAACAACCTGGTAGCCTATTTTGTAAATTATTCCAAAATCACCAATAAAGATATCATATCGGTTAGCCATCAGCTGTTATCTGATGCTTTTGTTATTGACTATACCGATGCCTTAGGATGGGTCGAGATCCCAAAATACATTGCTAATTTAGATGAAGGCTCAAGGCGGCTGGAAATCGAAGTGCAAATTAACAAAGCCGAGCAGGTTATCGATATTTATAAACCCGAAATTCACGGAGGAGATTTTGATACCACCTGGCCAATTTTTAGGTTATTATTAAAAAATTATTCGATAAATAACGCATTTACATTTTTACGCGATATTAAAATTGAACGGATAAGCATTGCGGCCGATGTAAAAGGGAGCAGGGCAGTTAGGCTTCAAAACAATGTAGGGCCTTTAAACCCGTCAAGCCCAAGCCAGATCTTTGGTCCGCAGCCAGCGGTAGGATCGTACATTGATATTAAAAACTCCAATATTTTTAACCGTTATACCAGGGGATTTTGTATTCGGCTTGATTGGATCGATCTCCCAAAAGAAGCAGGTGGATGGGAAACCTATTACAAAGGCTACAATAACAATATTAATAATGGCTCATTCCGCATAACTCTAAGTGTGCTTACCGACGGGAAGTTTATTCCTAAAGCCGATCAGCAGCAGGAGTTTAGTTTATTTGAAACAGATGATAGCGGCATGGGAGTTTTAAGCAATTCAACCCAGCTTAAAGATATCGATATTAAAAGGATTGGCTTTGTGAAAAAGCCGTTGCTTGATAAAGAAAGTGCAGTACAGGATAAAAACTTTGCCGAAGGTGCAGTAAGGCTCGAATTAGTTGCACCAAAGGATGCTTTTGGGCACAGGCTTTATCCAATAATATTTCCCGAAGTTGTACTGTATAATGCAAAAAAATCAAAAAAGCTACCGCTTCCTAATCCGCCTTATATCGCACAGATCCGATCGTTAACGGTCGATTATACGCTTGAGCATTCCGAAGTGCTTAGTGCTGCCAACGCCAAAGGCACCGATGATGTCGACTTGAAAGTTTTTCATATTTACCCTTTTGGGTCGCAGGAGATTTATCCCGGCAAACGAAAATCGCCCTATAACTTGATCCCCGATTTTGATCAGGAAAACAACCTCTACATCGGGCTGACTAACATAAAGCCAGGGCAGGTACTTACCTTACTCTTTCAATTAGAAGAGAATAACTTTACCATGCTGGCAAAGAAAACCGAACCTATAATATGGAGCTATCTTGATGATAACGTTTGGATTTACCTTACCGAAAAGGATGTATTAGTTGATGACACCAACAATTTTATCAATACAGGCATTGTGAAAATTAAGCTGCCTGCCGATCTGAAAGCAGGCAACACCGTACTGTCGCCGCAGTTGTACTGGATCAGGGCATCGGCCAAGGGCAACACCAATGTTAAATCAAAAATTATTGGGATTTACGCCCAGGCGGTTGTGGCAACAAGGGTTGTTACTAATAACCCCAACGCGTCGCATATCGCTGCTGGCGCTATCAAAACGTTTAAAAATAAAATTATCGGTATCCAAAGTATCACACAACCATTCCAATCGTTTGGGGGTAAAAAAGCTGAAACAGACGAACAGTTTTACATCCGCGTAAGCGAACGCTTGCGTCATAATCAAAAGCTACTCAGCGGGCGCGATATTGAACAAGCCATATTAGATCGTTTCCCTCAAATATTAATGGCTAAATGCATCAGTCCACAGGAGTATACTGAAGCTTATATTGATAAATACCGGCCCAACCCACGGGTTGTGCTAATACCCCGCGAACAGGTTAACGGGCTGTTTTTAAGCGATGAGCCTAAGGTTAATCTTTCCATCCGGTACCAGGTGAAAAAATTTCTCGAAAAGGCGATACCTTCCTTTGTTAAAATAGATGTCGAAAACACTGTTTACGAACGGATTAAAGTGGTGTGCACAGTGAAGTTTAAAGGCGACGATCTGACCGATACCGGGATGTATCTTCGCAGATTGAACGACGATATTAAGCGTTATTTATGCCCCTGGTTGTATGATGGGGCATCGGTGTTTAAAATTGGTACCAGTATATATATCAGCGAAATGCTTAATTATCTAAAAAAACTACCCTATGTTAAATACATTACAGGTTTTTCGTTGGTGCATTTTTATTTTAAAAACGCGCTGGCCGATGATGAAAAAATAGCCCGTGTTGTTGATTATGCCAATAATAATGATGCGTATATTAAAGGCACACTACCCGAAACAGTTTTAATACCCAGCAGTACACATTTAATTACTGTTGAAGATGATGTTAAACACGTAAAGGCAAAAAAATCAGGTATCAGCGAATTGGCTATAATGGATGAACTTTTGGTAAACCACCATGACAAGGGTGAGATAATTAGAGAAGAAAATTTAGACCAGAGTAACCAGGCGGGTACCGTTGGGTATTTTTTTGACCTGGTAATACCCAGTAACTTAGATTAAGTAAAATGGAAAATAAATCAAGTAAAATTTCGGGCAGGCAAAGGCTGCTGGGATTTTTTAGGAACGGTAAAATACCTACCGAAGAGCACTATTCCGATCTGATTAATTCTATGGTGCATAAAGATGATGATGGCTTTTCTAAAGATAGGGAGAATGGCCTCAAGATCTATTCGGACGAATCATCTAACAGCCTGGTTTCGTTTTATAAAGATATTAATTCCATCGACCCGTTCTTTGTAGTATCGAAGGATAAGGCCGATCCTGATTGTTTAAAGTTTCAATCCTTTGATAAGCCCGGAGATGATAAAGAGGACGACTCGACCGCGGTTTTTTTTCATACCGATGGTAAAGTAGGCGTTGGTAAAACCTGCGACGATCAATACAAGGTTGATATTAATGGCTTTGTAGGCATGACCGGCCGCATAGGTACATTTAAGAGCGGTAGGGTGCCTGCCAACGGAAGCTGGCAACCAATTATTCCAAACCTTAAAAACGGACAGGCATTTGAGGTTGTTGCCCGTGCGGGCAAAAAGGGAACCGGCAAATTCGCTATTATGCATGCTACGGCCCTAAGCGTGTTTGGCCCCAAAGGAGGTAAAATAAGAAGAACGAATGCGCACTATGGTTTTTTTTGGAATAAGCTTAACTTGCGCTGGACGGGTAATTCAAAAAGTTACACGCTCGAAATTAAATCAAACTCAAATTATGGTGATGATGTAGAAATTTATTATACCATTACCAGGCTATGGGACGATCAGCTTTTTTTGAGTCCCGATTATTATTATAGCGATAAGGTTTAACAGATGATTGATGCCATTTTTAACGATGATAACCAGGATCAGAACATCCCTCTTAACTTCGAAGTACTCCGGAGTCATGGGATTGAACTTATCCAAAAAATGGCTGGTAAGGTTTGGACGGATTTTAATCTGCACGATCCGGGTGTTACCATCTTAGAACAATTATGTTATGCTATAACCGATCTGGCTTATCAAACCGATTTTGATATAACCGATCTTTTATCGGATAAAGACGGTAATATTGACTATAAAGCCAATTCCTTTTTCCTAAAGCAAAACATACTCACCAGTAACCCCGTAACAGTAACAGATTATCGGAAGGCTATTATTGACGAGGTTGACGAGATAGATAATATATGGCTTACACCGGTAATTTCGGCAGCCGATGCAAATGCTATGCAGGGTTTGTACAAAATAACGGTACAGGCAAAAATTGCGTTTGCGAAACAGTGGCTTGCAGGCACTCAAAACGATGAGGTTATTAAAGCCAAAGTGCGAGCCGCTTATAACTCCAGACGCAATTTATGTGAAGATATTTTTGACGAGATCGTTGTACTTAAACCAGTAGAAATAGGCATACAGGCAGATATACAAATTGAGCCGGGCCTGGTACCCGAAAATGTATTGACGCGTATATACCTCGCTTTGCGCGATGCTGTAAACCAGCCTGTAAAATATCTTACAGAAACGGAGATGCTGCAAAAAGGCTATACAATTGATCAGATTTACTGCGGGCCACTTCTCCGAAACGGCCTCATTCCCGATTCGGAACTAAAAGAAAGGCAACAAACAATTGATGCTGCCAACATTATTCAAAGCGTATCGAGCGTTCCGGGTGTTGTTTTAGTTAAAAGCTTATCTATATCACGAAGCACCGGCGGCGACCCATCGAAAATACTGCAACTTAATGATTCGGAATTTGCCTTTCTCGACATTGAAGCCGTATCATCATTAAATATTAATTTATTTATCGATAAATATCGGGTTCCGCCTATCCGGAAAACAATGTTTGCGGATCTGTTGCAAAAGGTTGTCGAAAATTCATATCGCGATTATGTAAAATCATTTTACAGATCGGGCGATCGGCTGACAGGCACTTATCATGATAACTCTCAATATTATTCCATTCAAAATTATTTTCCGATAGTTTACGGTATTGGCGAAGAAGGTTTGCTAAAGTCGGCTCCCGATGAGCGCAAAGCCCAGGCCAAACAGCTAAAGGCTTATTTGATGTTGTTTGAGCAGGTATTGGCCAATTATCTTGCCCAGCTAAATCATTTAGATGCATTTTTTTCGAATGATGTAACCATGGCCGATAACCAAACCTATTTTGCCAACCCTTTGTATGATATCCCCGGAGGCAAGGATATCATCGGCGGATACACAAATGGTGGTTACCCAGATAGTGACGACGGTTGGGAGAAGTTTAAAAACAACATATCAAACGCATATATAAAAGCATTAAATAGTTCGATTGAATCTGATACCTCTTTCGATACACGCAAAAACAAAATGCTTGATCATTTGCTGGCCAGATTTAACGAAACAATTGTCAACTATCCGGTTGAGTTGTACAATTTGCTATACCGTAGTAATCAAAAAACACACCGTGTTTCTTCCGAAATTAAATGGAAAGCATCAATTTTAAAAGACTTTAGTAAAATCAATTATAACCGGGCACGGGCATTCGATTATTTGAAAGCCGATGATCCTCAATATAATTTTGAAGCCAAAATGCGCAAGTTGCTTTATATCATCAACAATAAAAACAGGCAGCTAACCGCCGTTTTCGATCCGACTAAAGTAACATTCGAAAAGGTTAACCAGCTACACCACGAGGATACTCAAACACGTGCGGCTAATGATGTTAACGATGAGACAGACTGGAGCCCCGAATTCCAGGATATCATCCTAAGTAAAAAGGATATAAGTGACCTGATCGAAAATAACTTACTTGCAGGTGCCGAGAGCCAGCATAAACAAGCCTTTGTATTCCGTAATCAGGATATATCTATACTTAAATATGCCATTAATATTAATAATTACCGTGTAGGGCCCGATCCTTACCAGGATGGGGATCATCTGGTATTATATAAAGCGCCGGCAGATGAGCGCTGGAACATTATCAACAGGTACTCAAATAAAAAAGAACCGGCGGTTATCACACTTAAAAAGCTGGTTAATAATTTAACCAAAATGAGTACCCGCTCCGAGGGGTTTTATCTGGTAGAGCATGTGTTGCTCCGGCCGGATTTAAATTCTAAATCGTATGGGTTTAAATTTTATAAAGATGAGCACCAGGTAATTTTTGAGCATCCAGAGTTACTGACCTTTTATGAACGCGAAGAGGCAGTTAGTCAATTGCTGAAATTTAAACCTGGTGATGACTTTTACCTTGCTCAGCAAAATATAGACATGGCGCTGGCCAATAAACAAATCCATAATAAAAAATGGGCCGACCGCGCCGAACAATTTGTAAAGCAGGCAGACCAACAGTTACAGGTGGCTACAAATATTACTATCAAAGCCGCAACGCTGGCCGACAAAGCAACTCCGCAAAACGTAGCAACGGCAAATCAAAACAAATATATAGCCGAACAAAACAAGCTAATTGCCACGGTTAATAAAGATATTGCAAATCAGTTTTTAACCATTACCGATAAAAGTAAAAATATACCTGGCGTTATCTTATCGCAAACAGATAAATCCAACCTCGAAAAAGAGCTGCAAAAACTTATTGATAAATATTATACTGATGTTGAAAATCTGCTGAAACAAGTAAGCGATCAGGAACGCATTGCAACAAGCCAGGCAGAAGATATAAATCATTCCCTGTTGGGTGAGTTAGCAAAGCTGGGGAAACTTATTGCTCTTTCGGGTAACAATTATAACGATTTGTATACCTTGTTTACCAATATTAAAGCATACGGCGATCAACTGTACCCAAGGCTAAAAATGCTTGTGAAAGTAAAAGACGACGAGCTGATAAGTGAAGACTTTTTTAGTTTTAACATGAGCGTGGTTTTACCCGATTGGCCTGCCCGTTTTCAAAATTTGAGCTTTAGGTCGTGCCTTGAAGGGTTGTTTAAATACCATGCTCCAGTACACTTGAAACTGCACATTCAGTGGTTCAACGTTAACAAAATGATAAAATTTGAACCGGTTTTTTTGCAATGGAGACAAAGCCTGGCAACCAGTAGAAACAATGATGATGCGCTTGAACTCATATCGCTTTTAAACGAGCGGGCAGACAACAGCCATCCTCATTAATTATTTATTTTGATATGCAGCACCATATTGTTCAGTATCAGATGTTTGATGTGGCTTTTTCAAATGCCGGCAGATCGTATGAGTTGCAAACCAAAATAAGCGATGTTTTTCACAATCAATTAATGGATGGTATGGAGCAGCTTTTTAGCCGCCTTGTACCGAATGATACCGTGCTCATGTTAAACGAAGTGAATATTGATGTGGGGAGTATAGCCTATAATTTGATAGAATATGACCTTGTAGACCGCATATTGGCTGAGCTTGAGCGCGAAATTAACTACAGGCTGGCTCTCCGGCCCTCAGAAAATAGTAACCAAGATAACGGACAACAATTTAAAAATGTTGAAACAGGCTATACCAACCTGCTCGAATATTTTTTGCTGACGGGTGCCATGCCCTGGTGGGCAACCGGGGAGCAATTAACCGATCCGATCGCAGTAATGGAACATCTGATTGCTAAAGATGTTGCCGGGCTAAAACAATTGATTATAAAAGTTGGCCAGCATGGTTATGTGAGGCAACGTCTGGTTTACCAATTTCCTGAGCAGGTGATCCGCACCCTCATCACTATTTTAGAACCAGGGCAAGCTGCCTTCATTTTCGATTACCATACATCAGTTGTACAGACTCATCATCAGGAGAAATTGATCGAAGGTGCTACAAATACCGAGTTCGATAAGGCATTGTGGTTATTTATTTTAACTTACATTTTGGTTGAACGGGGCTCGCTTTTTAATCAAAAGATATTTGTCAGGTCAACGCTTGCGCAAATGGCCCATCACTATAACCGCAGTTATGCCCAAATACTCGCCTTGTTATCCAAAACATTAGCATCTTATAATTTAACCGATGTTCAAAACAGCAATCTTACCCTAATTATTACCGAGTTGTCGGCTGACGAGTTTGACGACAGGCGTGGACAGATATTAAACATTACAAATAGGAGCGGGGGGGCCGACGGGGTTGTACAACAAAACATCGAACTAATAAAATATTACCTTGCTTTTGGTAGTCTGCCCTGGTGGTCTGAGCCTTATGCCGAAAGCGGTTTGGTTACTATACTTCTCAACCTGATTAAAGTGGTGCCCAAAGCTTTAGCGAAATTGATTGCAACTGTTGGCCAAAACGAAGAAGTACGCAAACGGATAGCTACTGTATTTGATGACGAAGTAATTACTGCTATAGTAAAGTTACTCGAACCGGCCAATGCTACGTTTATTATCAATTATGTGGAAGAAGTGCAGGTTATCCATGTGAAGAAACCTGTGGTTTATACCGATGGCAAAGACTTTAAAAAATCGGTATGGAAATTCATCTTCGACTTTTTACTGCTCGAAAGGGGATCGGTATTTAACGAACGGATGTTTTTAGACAGTAATATCCGTAAACTGGCCAGCAGCTATAATGTGCAATACGCAGATATGCTGATCTACCTGGTGCAAAGCATTGGCCAGGCACACCAGGCCAGCATTGAGCATGCTCCTTTGTTCCAGTTATTAGCGGGATTACTTAACGACTTTAACGAGAAAACGCCAGGTTATTACGAACGCGCCGATCAGGCATATGCTCAGCAAAGTGTAATATATGATGAAAATGGCCTGGTATACGACAAACAATCAGGAAAAGTAATACCTGATATCCAAAAGCGAAAGCAGGTAGTATTGAAGGATGTATTGATGCATTGGTTAACTTATGGCAGCATACCCTGGTGGGGCAGCCAGTATTTTGACCAGGGGCCGGAAACAATGTTTCAATTGCTGCTCACAACCGCCCCTGCCGATGCTTTTATGTTATTAAAGTACGCTGGTACAAGGCCCAATATCCGCAAACGGGTAATTTACCAGCTTTCGGAGCAATTGATTATTACTTTACTGAGCAAACAGCCGGGCGGCGACAGCGCAGTAAAGCTATACCAATATCTGGTGCAGGCTTTGTCCGAGGTTAATGATACGGTCCCGCCAATCGGCTCATCCCATGTTTTATTGCTTGCTTTTTGGGATGTATACATTGCGGGTCAATACAAAAAATTTGACAGCGTTTCTTTTATCCAAAAAGGCGTTTATACTTTTATAAAGCAACAGGGGATAAAGCAACAAACAATCATTGTGGCGCTTAAAAAAGTTTTTGCTTCGGCCAATGAAGCGACTTATCTAAAGGATCTGGAAACCCTGGTGCTGATTGAGGATCTTGATGACGATTTGACACTGGTAGAACCGTTTACCGCCGATGTAGACATCCTCCAATCTCTAACTTATTATCTCTCAACCAAAGCACCGGGTCAGCAGGCTATTACTGATGAAATATTAAACATCCTGACTCACTTTTTTAATAATAATAAGCTTCCAGCACAGTTCAAAGGCACAAACCCAGCCTACGTTAAGGCAGTGATTGGCCAGTTATTGCAATTGTTAAAACGATCAGCTCCCAGAGCCTACAAGCAACTGCTACTAAGCAACAGTGATCTTAAACCATATGTTCAGGATGCTTCCGATACCGGAATGCTGATTGAGGGAAGTATTGAACATTTAATCAGCGATTATTTACTTCGCGATAAGCAGCCTCAAAAAGACGACATATTGAATGAAGCATTCAGCATATTGGAGCACTTTTTAACTACAGGCAAACTACCCGAACCGTTTGCCGGCGCAAGTGTATCGCAAATACTAAAACAATTATTGTTGTTGCTTAACTACGAGCGGGCAGCTGCTCTTAACAATATCTTACAACACGATAATTACCTCGTAGAAGCCCGAATGCAACTCCACAATTTATTTACTATAACTGCAAATACCGCCGAAAATAATGTCGCCCGCACTTTAAAAACCTATTTCGAAAAGGATATCATCCAATTTATAAAACAACAGCCCGGTTCTGTTTTTGATAACAAGGATACCCTTGCCGTAATACTCGATGCGTATATTAAGCAATCCGAAGGCCAGCATCATTTAATTATACCGCTATTAACAAACCCGGCTGTAGCCCGATATGTAGCCCGCTATTATACCGATGTGGAGGTTAGCAACTTGCTAAATAACAATGTAACTTTAATCGGGGGTTCCGAAAATTTAGTATGGCTAAATAGCCTGCAGTTACTTATCGCAAACAATGTTACCGATACCCTGCAGCGCGAGCGACTAACTACTTTACTGCGCGAATTTAACCTGCTTGTATTGGGTAAATACATTACTGTCAGTTCGTTTACGGCTTATTTAAAACAACTTCTTAACTTTATTTCGTCTGCCAATTATTCGTTGTTTATTGTTTTATCCAAGGTGATGCTCAAAGCCGGCTCAACCCCTGATTTATCACCGGTATTTACAGCAAAACTATCGCAGGTTTTAACCGAATTGCATATTTATGAAACCAATTATAAAACAGGGCAAAATGTTAAACAACTGTTAGCCAAAGCCGATGATACAGCCTTGCAAGGTGCTACAGGCTCAAATACTGCTAAAAAAGCAATTGAGGCAAAGCAACTTAAAGAAGAAATTAAACAAAACCAGCAGCTGATAGAAGAAACGATGAAAGACCAAAATAAAGAGTTGTTAATTAACTCGAAGGATACCATCTACATTAACAATGCAGGTCTGGTTTTATTAAACCCATTTTTGGCTACCTATTTTGTACGTTTAGGGATGATGGAAGGCGGTAAATTTATCAGCACTGACCTGCAGTTAAGGGCGGTGCACTTATTACAATACCTTGTAAATGGCAAAAGCAATAGCCCCGAACATTTTTTGGTTCTAAATAAAGTATTTTGCAATGTACCAATTGAAGAACCTGTACAGGCCGAGATAACACTTACAGAGAAGGAAGAAGCAGTATCTGAAGAATTATTAAAAGCTGTATTAAACAGTTGGGATAAGTTGAAAAACACAAGCATCGTAGGTTTACAGGAATCGTTTTTACAGCGAGACGGAGCACTTGTTTTTAAAGATGATGCCTGGTACCTCAAAATAGAGCAACGCGGGTACGATGTATTGTTGCAAACACTACCCTGGACTATCGGGATGATCAAAACACCATGGATGGACAAATTTTTATACGTTGAATGGACATAAACCCGATGAAAGATAACGCTGCGGCGCTTAACACGCATATGCAGTGGCTGGCACAGGTAATTGATACCCGTATGCTTTTGTATTGGCAGCTACCATCGGAATATAAAGCTATTACCGACCTGCTTTTCCCCGTCACAGCTAACGACAACTCGTTGTTTGGGCGCATTGTTGAGCATTATCAGATGAACTTTGCGGAACGGTTGATTTTACTGATGGCATTGGCCCCACATGTGCAGCCGCATTTGCTGGATGTGTTTTTTAAAAAAAATGCCGATTACGACCGGGCGTTTACCGAGTTTGGCGGTGTTAAAGGTCAAAACCATAGCGGCTTTATCCCTACAGGCGAAACCATTGCTTTTATACTCGATCCTAACGATTTTGAGCAACGTTTTGCTTTGTTTGATATTTTTAGCGCTGACCATTTCTTTAGTAAATTTAACATCCTAAAACTCGAAAACCAGCAACCCGGCGAACCGCTTTTAAGCGGCGTATTGCGTATCTCGGCCGAATATCTGAGCCTGTTTACTACCGGCGAGAACCGGCGCCCCGACTTTAGTACCAATTTCCCCGCTAAACGCATTACCACCAAATTGAGCTGGGAAGACCTTGTGCTGGATGATGCGGTGTTAAGCGAAGTAGGGGAGATACAGGATTGGATAGTTCATGGTAAAACCTTGATCAACGAATGGGGAATGGGTGGTAAGATAAAGCCGGGCTTTCGCACTTTGTTTTACGGGCCACCAGGTACCGGTAAAACCTTAACGGCAAGTTTGCTGGGCAAAGCAACAGGGCTCGATGTTTATCGTATTGACCTCTCGATGGTAGTATCGAAATTTATTGGCGAAACAGAAAAAACCATGGCTAATATTTTTGATCAGGCTGAAACTAAAAATTGGATCCTGTTTTTTGATGAGGCTGACGCTTTGTTTGGCAAGCGCACACAAACCAGCAGTTCGAATGATCGGTATGCTAATCAGGAAGTATCGTATCTGTTGCAAAGGGTAGAAGATTTTCCGTGTGTGGTTATACTCGCCACCAATATTAAAGCCAACCTTGATGAGGCCTTTAGCCGCCGCTTTCAGTCTATGATCCATTTTGCTATGCCCGGCCGCGAGCAGCGCAGGCAGTTATGGCAAAATGCTTTCTCAGATAAAACAGTATTTGAACCTAAGCTCGCGCAAAAATTTGATGAGATAGCTACGAAATATGAGATGGCGGGCGGCGCAATTGTCAACGTGGTGCGTTACGGTTCGTTGATGGCATTAAAACGTGGTGATAATACGATAAGATATAATGATGTATTGGAAGGTATCCGTAAAGAATACCATAAAGATGGCAAAACAGTATGACGTTAATTGACAGTGCTATAGTCCGCCGTTTTCACAAAATGCGTATTGAGGAACGTGGCGAAGGTACTACCCAGGCTTTAGGTTGGAAAAACTTTTACAGCCAGCAGGAGCATTTTGCTATGCTCGAAAACATTGGCGACATGAACGATTGCTCCGTTTTAGATGTGGGATGCGGGCATGGTGATTTGCGCACTTACCTCGGCGATAAATATCCCCGGTTGCGATATGCCGGGATCGACCAGATGGAGGAGTTTTTAGACGTGGCCATTGAGCGCTACGGGCATTTGCCCGAAACTACTTTTTACCTGGGTGACTGCTATACGGCCGAACTACCGCGTATGGACTATGTACTGGCTTGCGGCAGTCTGAGCTACCGCAGCAGCGATGCCGGTTTTATCGAGCAAATAATAACTAAACTATTTTATACCTGTCGCATTGCATTTGGTTTTAACTTGATGAGTAAAGTTGATGCACCGGGTGGTATATTGATGGCTTATGATCCGCAAGCAATTATGCAGCATTGCCGCATTTTAACCAGCAATGTAATCTTACACGAAGGTTATTTTGATGGCGACTTTACGATTTGGATGTATAAGTAAATAAGCAAAAGTATTATGACCAGGTGGCATCGCCAAGTAAGGTAGCTGTAGCTTCCCTGTTTCTGGCTGCACGTATTATTTCAGCTCTTATAGAATCCCTTATCCCAGCTACGTAAGCTTGTCCATACCCCGCCAATGCTGTTTGTAAATTGACTAATGAGCAACCCATTTCATTTTGTAAGTTAGTTACATTTGGTTTCGTCCAATCCCAGTCATTACCAGGCCCACAATGAATGGAGTTTCCGGCTGTTAGAATAGATGGGCCATTTGCAACTATACCACCCTGATTATTGGCTGTGCGGGCCGTCATGTGTAAAAGGCTTAAGCTCAATGTTAAATTGGTAAAATCGTTTACGGTAGTTGGTGCTGTCATACTTCCCGGAACAACCATGAAATTAAGATGTAATGCAAGTACTTTGTCTGTACCAGTCACACTCACGGTATACGATGCCGAAATACAATTTTTGCCCATTATTCCATCGCCATCAGCCTGCTTCGGAAATTTCCAAACACCAATGCCAAAGCTTGATCCAAAAATTGTACGTACAAAATCACCCGTATTGGTAGTTTTAATGGCTAATAAATCCGGAAAAGACATCCGTTGTGTTACGACCTTTGATAGCGAGCGCATTTGCATTATCTTTTTTTGCTGGATAACATTTTGAGGGGCTTGAGCGGTTTGTATTGCTTTCGCACCCATTACATCAGCCTCGTTTTCAAGGCCCGGATCGTCATTAACGGGAACACCGGCTTTCATTTGCATGGTTGGTTGTACACGCCCTTGTTTTTGCTGGGCCACGTGCCATGCCTCGTGCGGCAAATGCTTCTCTTGGCCAGGTGCAACGTGTATATCTGTGCCCTGTGCGTAAGCCAGGGCATTTAGCTGAGCAGGTTGCGACGAATTATAGTGCACTTTCACATCATCCATTGCAAAACCCGAAAGCTGCTCTACACCCGATTTTAAATTATCGGGTAAACCGGTGTTGTTTGCTTTTTTTTGAATTGGATCTAATTTGCCCTGCACGGGTAATTCTTCTTCGGGTGCCGCGGCTTTTTGAATCGTATCGCTTTTTAACTGAAAGGGTTTCTTTTGCAATGGTTCTTCTTCTTCGAGTGGACCCGCCTTTTGAACCGTATCGTTTTTTAGTTGAAAAGGCTTCTTTTGCAAGAGGTCTTCTTCTTCAGGTGCTCCCTCTTTTTGAATCGTATCACTTTTTAACTGAAAAGCTTTCATTTGCAATGGTTCTTCCTCTTCAGGGCCGCCTTTTTGCTGTATCGTAAATTTCCCTTGTACCAGTAGTTCTTCCTCGTCGCCCTTTAACTGAATAGCTTTCAATTGTAAAGTTCCTCCGGAGGTATCTTTACGTTGCAATGCTGGTATTGCCGGCATACTTTTACCCGCATCGCCGATGCTTTGGTCTACAATGGCTCTGGATGATGAGGCAGTTGGTTTCTTTTCAGCGAGTATACTTGGCATAGCTAAAGATGTTGAAGAAATTACCTGAATATAAATCTATTATAATAGATTTAAAATTGCAAGACTATCATCAAATATTTATTAACAATAATTACGATAATAATCTGAAAATAAGAGTGATAATTGGCTTGATGTAAAACAGGATATCGGTATGCACCAAGCTGTTTAAGTAAGGTTTCAGTATCGTAGTTAAATTCCACTATAGTGGACCGGAGATTAATAAACTTATAATCTTTATATTTATCTTGGTCGAGAAACTCATTGTTAAATAGATCATATGAAATTTCGTTTAGCGTTGATCTTTATTGCTTTATTCATCATCGGCAATAAGGTGTCTTTTGCGCAGGATATTACCAGCGCTGTAATTTTTCATATCCAATCATCGCATACTGCCTTCCCGGATACGGGCAGGGCGAAGGGGCATGTTTATGGTAAAGTTTCATATACTGAAGCTGAACATTATCATGACAGCACAGTGCTTATCATTGCACCCAAAAACCTGGATGCCAGGAAAGCGGTCGATTTGATCTTTTGGTTCCACGGATGGAACAATAATGTGGATAGCGCGGCTTCTTACTACCAGCTTACCCGGCAATTTGTTGCCTCGCACGAAAACGCGGTATTGATTTTAGCCGAAACGGCCCGAAACGCTCCCGACAGCTACGGCGGCAAGCTGGAAAATCAAGGTGTGTTTAAAGCATTGGTAGGTGATGTGTTAAATGGACTAAAAGCGCGGCGGCTGATAGGCAAGAATTGCCAGCCGGGGCACATTCTGTTAGGTGGGCATAGCGGGGCCTACCGGGTAATGGCCCGTATCATCCAAAATGGGCAAATGCCAGTTGACGAGGCCATGCTATTTGACGCACTGTACGCCGAGACTGATAAATTTATGACCTGGATAAAAGCTGATACCGCTCACCGGTTTATCCATCTCTATACTGATCATGGCGGCACCGTGGGCGAAAGCCATAACATGCTGAAACTACTTGAACAAGAGCATATTGCTTATGCCGAAACAGAAGAGAGCGATTTGACCGCAAAGGAGGTTAAAGCCGACCGGCTATTATTTATTCACAGCCTGCACGAGCATAACGATATCATCTGCAAGCCGGATAATTTCCAGCTTTTTTTGGAAAATAGCCCGTTTCTGAGTAAGATGAAATATTAGTAGTGCGATAAATTTTATTATAATAGACGCATTCAAAGTGCATGATTTTCACTTTTTAAGCTGATGTATCAATGCCTTATAGGTATCGCCGATGGGCAGTTCCAGTTTGCCTATCTCTACATCATTAGCGGTAAAAGCTGTTACTTGGTTCAGGTTAACGATAAAGCTGCGATGGATGCGCAGGAAGCCTTTGCCTTGTAACTCCTTTTCCAGTTCACTGATCTTGTATTTGGAGGTGATCACTTTTTCTTTAGTGTGTACATTGATATAATCCTTAAAGCTCTCGGCATATAGGATATCGTTAGTGTCAATTTTAAAATACTTATGGCCCGATTTGAGGTAAATGACCTGTATTTCTGGTGAAGATACCACCTCGGGTACAGCATAATTAGTGGTGTTCAGATAACGTTCTACCGACTTAAAGAAGCGGTCAAAAGTAATGGGTTTTAACAAATAGTCGATCACGCCCAGTTCAAACCCATCCAACGCAAATTCACGGTAAGCGGTGGTCAAAATAGTTTTAGGAGGGTTGCGCACGGTTTTTAACAAATCCAAACCAGATAATTGGGGCATCTTGATATCCATGAACAAGAGATCAACGGGTTGTTTGTTCAGTATCTCCAATGTCTTGATTGCATTATTACAGGCTCCTACGACCTCAAAAAAATCTAATTGGCCTATATGCTTTTGTAAAAGCTGGATGGCCAGCGGCTCATCATCAACGATCAGGCAGCGTATCTTCATAACAGGTTAATGTTAAGTTCCACAACAAACAGGTTTTTGTTTTTTGTGATCTGTAAATTATGCCTGCCCGGATAGATCAGTTCCAGTTGCTGCCTTAAGTTTGGCAGGCCAATTCTCTCTGCCTGCACCATGGTTTGTTTGGGGTAAAAAGAATTAGCTACCCTAAAGGTAAAACTATTTATGGCTGCGTGAAGATCGATCTCGATGACCGGCGAACCCGCATCGTTACCAGCTCCGTGTTTAAACGCATTTTCCACGATAGTTAGCAGAACCAATGGCGCAATTGGAATATCGTGTTGCTGCTCAACGTTAAACTTTACGCTTAACCGTTCATCGTAGCGTAACCTTTCCAGTGCAATATAATTTTTTAATAAGGCAATTTCGCCCGAAACAGGTACAGTTAAACTATTGCATTGATATAAAATATAATCCAAGATTTCAGACAAGCGGGCTATGGAATCAGATGTTACAGAGGAATTGCTAAGCGAAAGCGAATAAATATTGTTCAGTGTATTGAACAGGAAATGCGGGTTCAACTGAGTTTTGAGCGACTTCAATTCTGCTTCTGCCTTTTGTTTTTCCAGGGTTAATGCACGTTTCTGGATATCGAGCTGGTCTTTCAGCAGTTTAATGAACATAAACACAAAAGCCAGGGAAAAGATACTGAAGAAATAGACGTAGAATAGCTTGGATAGGTTGGTGAGTATTTCCCGGTTAGTTTCAAAAGCATTCGGTGCTATGCCCGCCAGCGGCTCGGCAACCCGTACCACTAAAAACCGCGCGAGTGCACAAATCAGGTAGCTGCCGGCGATAAAGCCACTTAGCGTTACCAGGTATTTTTTTTGGAAAAAAAATTGCGGAACAACCCAATAGGTTAAAAAGTAAGAGGCGATGACCTGCGGTATCAGGTACAGGCCATTGCCAACAAAGGCCTGTTCGTAAGTAAAATCCTTTCCATCCCGGTATTTACTGATGTTGACGCTGATCAGCAATACGATGGCCCAGAACAATAAGTGGCCCAGCATACGGTTCCGCTTTTGATAATCCAATACCTGCTCAAAAAAATGCGACATCAAACAATATTAACTATTTTCTGCATTCCGTGCGACAATCGTCGATAAACAGGCTAAACTACCCCCTGAATATCCCGGATCACCTGTTTAACCGGGTCCATCTGGTTATTCTGCCTATCTGTCCCCTGTACTGGGCTCTACGGCACCGCTAACTTTTTTGAATTGATCTGAACCCGATCATTGAGTAAAATAAATATCCATGAACAAGCATTTGCTCATCATAGTTACACTGGCGGTTTTTAGCAATTTGGTTAAGGCGCAGGTTAAAGGTAGCATTATCGACGATAAGAAAACAGCACTGCCGTTCGCGACCATCGTGATCAAAAACGAACCAGATACCACTTATTTGCGTTCCTCCTTAAGCAGTGGCAAAGGGCTTTTTGTATTGAACAACCTAAAGCCAGGAACGTATCGGCTAACCGTAAGCATGGTCGGTTTTAAAACACTGAAAAAAACAGGCATTACGGTCGATTCAGGCGGTAAGCCGGTTGATCTCGGAGCCTTGATCTTAACAACATCCTCTAAAATATTGAACGGCGTTACCATTAAGGGGGCAACGCCACAGGTGGAAAGGCTGATCGACAAGACGGTGGTGAATGTAGACCAGAATATCACCAATGAGGGCTCGTCGGTTTTAGAGGTGATGAAAAAACTACCGGGAGTACAAATGACCGATGATGGACGGGTGGCCCTGAACGGAAAACCAGGCGTTAATGTGCTGATAGACGGCAAACCGACCTATTTGTCATCGCAGGATTTGGCCTCCTTATTGGGAGGTATGCCCTCGTCCAATATTCAGAAGATCGAGATCATCACCAATCCCTCTGCTAAATACGAGGCCTCGGGGAACGCCGGGATCATCAATATTGTCAAGAAACGCAACCACCGGGAAGGTTTAACCGGCAACGTGAACGGTAGCGTTACCCAGGGGTACTATGGCCGTTATGGCGGCGGGCTGAGCCTGAGCTATAAAACCGAGGCATATAACCTAACCGTCTTTAATAGTTATGCTTTTAATAAAAACTTTGCGAATAGAACAGTGGCTACCGACGCATTAGACAACAACAATAGCCTTTTAAGCGAACAAGCCTCCAACAATAATAATATAAATACTAGCCGCAGTTATATGCCGTCGCTGGGTCTGGACCTGTATTTGTCCAAACAAACCACTTTATCCTTAACGGGTAATGCGGGTACCCAATCCAGCACTGATCTGACACTCTCAAATATGAACATCCTCGATGGCAACCGTGCACTGATCAGCACCGAGCATTTTTCCGCTGCTAATACAGATAAACCATTCAATTACAGGACAGGCATATCTCTCGTTCACAAACTGGATACCTTGGGAAAAGAGTTTTCGGTTGATCTGGATTATGCCAACTACCGGAATAACCCGCAGCAATTCAACTATACCACGCTGAATGATGCTTCCGGTGGTTTTTTGAGCCAAACGAATATATTTCTGGATCAAAGCAGGGAACTGCATATCTATGCCAGCAAGGCGGATTACACACAACCCCTAAGCGGGAAAGGCATTTTGCAAGTCGGATGGAAGTCCAGTTACGTTAAGGCCAATAATAACAATACCTATTATAACCAGCAAAGTGGTCAGAATACCATTGATCCCACACAAAGCGATTATTCTGTTAATTCAGAAAATATCAACGCAGCCTATATAGATATCACCAAACCTTTTAAAAAGCTGACCATAGAAGCTGGCCTGCGCGCGGAGCAGACTGTGACCCAAGGCCAGCAGGTAGCCACCAGGGAATCGGTCTATCAAAACTTTGTTTCCTTATTCCCGACAACTTTTTTTAATTACAAGTTTAACGACAATAACAGTCTTACTTTACGTTTTGGCCGAAGGATCGAACGCGCGAATTATCATGAACTGGTGCCGTTCCGCCGGCCTCTGACGCCGACACTGTATTTTGAAGGTAACCCTAATTTGAGGCCGCAGCTTACCTGGCATACCGAGTTGGATTGGTCATGGAACAATGACTTCTCAGTCACGATAGGGCACGACATCGACCATGATTATGTCCAAACGCTGCCTTACCTGGACACTAACAAAGTGACGGTTACCCGGATGCCGACCAATATCCAGCATTCCGGTTCCTGGAACCTGGACTTTACCTATTCCAAAAAGCCTTCCAAATGGTGGTCTACCGAAAATACCGTTTCTTTCTACCGTAATTACTTCGGCGGGCAGGCCGGGAATTTCAGTCTGAACAATCCGGGGATCGTTTCCGTGTACTTTAACTCCAACAATAGTTTCCCTTTAACGGATAAATTCTCCGCGGAAGCGGATTTTGAATATGATTCAAGGCGGCAACTGATCACTTCTTCCTTTGGAGCATACTCGGTAATGAATATCGGGATCAGGCAGCAAGTCTTTAAAGGCAAAGGCTCAGTATCGCTTAACGCGCACAATATTTTTCAACGTGAGAATCACAACGCCATCGACCGCTATGAGAACTTATACCAGTATTCGTATTTCAATTTTTATAGCCGGTCACTCAGGCTCAATTTCAGCTATCGTTTCGGAAGTGGTAAGCCCATCAAATCGCGGACTGAATCTGTTTCGGCAGATGAGCAAAAAAGAACAGGTAATTGAATTGTTGGTCCGCACCTTGGTACATAAAAAAAGGAAATGTCCAATTAAGTCCATTTCCTTTAAGTGCTCCTGACGAGATTCGAACTCATATCAATGGTACCGGAAACCATCATTCTATCCGTTGAACTACAGAAGCAAATTTTAGTACAAATATAGTTTTTTAAGAGATAAGAAGCAGGAAAATCCTTGCTCTTTGTTCCTTAATCTTTAATCCGTTTACACGTTAAACCTAAAATGCATAATGTCGCCATCGGCAACTATATAAGTTTTGCCTTCAACGCTTAACTTACCATTCTCTTTACAAGCGGCTTCAGAGCCAAACTTCACAAAGTCATCGTATTTAATAACCTCGGCGCGGATAAATCCTTTTTCAAAATCGGTGTGGATAACGCCTGCGGCTTGCGGTGCGGTAAAACCTTGTGTAATAGTCCAGGCACGCACTTCCTGCACGCCCGCGGTAAAGTAGGTGGCCAGGTTTAACAAACGGTATGCGGCTTTAATTAATTGTGTTACGCCCGATTCCTTCAAACCCAGATCATCCAAAAACATTTGGCGCTCATCGTACGAGTCTAACTGCGCTATTTCCGATTCTATTTGTGCCGATATAACCAACACCTGCGCGTTTTCTTCTTTTACAGCGGCTTTTACTTTTTCGACGTAGGCATTACCTGTATTTACCGATTTTTCGTCGACGTTGCAAACGTACATTACCGGTTTTGCAGTTAATAACCATATATCGGCAACGTGTTCTTTATCTTCTTCGGCAACCGGCGCTGTACGAGCTGATTTACCGGCAAGCAGGTGGTTTTTATAAACCGTTAATACTTCGAATGCCTTTTTCTGATCCTTGTCGCCTATTTGTGCACCCTTTGCCACTTTTGAGATCTTCTTTTCTATCGAATCAAGATCTTTCAATTGCAATTCAGTATCAATGATCTCCTTATCACGGATCGGATCTACAGAGCCATCAACGTGTATTACATTATCATCATCAAAACAGCGCAAAACGTGTATAATAGCATTCGTCGACCGGATGTTGGCTAAAAATTGGTTTCCTAAACCTTCGCCCTTACTTGCACCTTTTACCAAACCGGCAATATCAACTATCTCGATAACATTCGGCACAATGCGCTGCGGATTTACCAGTTCGGCAAGTTTGGTTAGCCGTTCGTCTGGAACGGTAATTACGCCAACATTTGGCTCTATTGTACAAAACGGAAAATTTGCCGCTTGTGCCTTAGCATTTGATAGACAATTAAAAAGCGTTGACTTGCCGACGTTTGGCAAACCTACTATACCACACTGTAAACCCATGTTGTTATTAGTTATAAGTTGCTGGTTACAAGTTATTGATATTAATAGCTACATGCCACTAACCCATTAACAAAAACCAAATTTTGGCGCAAAGATAAAATAAAAAAGCGCCTATCGCTAAGGCGCTTGTTGAACTTTTTATTTTTGTGATAACCAATGTTTCATGTTTGGATAGGGGCTTACTGCGGCTTGTGGGTTGTGATTACCATAATTGGTCATGCCGTGCCAATCCAATAAAGGGGCACCCATGTATCGTCCGTTACTAAAATCGGCGACCAACCTCTGACTTTCTCCACGATAACCGTATTCATGAAATACAATACCCGGATTAATATTCAGATACTTACAGGCCGCGTATGACCATGCTATCGCCGCCATTTCATTGCCATCGTCAAACTGTTCGGTATCTGTTTCATTCAACGTTTTCCGGTCTTCGACTGGGGTTACAGCAATATGCCCTGCCTCGTGTAATAAATCGCCGGGGTAAAGCAGTTTTTCTTTATCAACCATCAGGGCACCATTTCTTACGGTAATGCCGGGCAAAAAAGTTTGCCCGGCAATGGTTTGGTCTAAAACGATTATACCTATGCTTTGTATAAAGTCAATCAGTGTTTCGGTTATATTCTCGTTAGTCATATT
>Ga0105855_1000313_pt1 | contig 24305 bp, 26 predicted proteins | sample OrgsoiDNA_201059_FD_89680 | JGI IMG/M metagenome (GOLD analysis project Ga0105855, IMG submission 89680) | Permafrost soil microbial communities from the Arctic, to analyse light accelerated degradation of dissolved organic matter (DOM) -... | ecosystem: Environmental > Terrestrial > Soil >... | reverse complement strand
GCCGGTCGCCCAATTCGCTCTACTCGCTCGATATAGCAAGCTTTACGATGGGCGCCAGCTACGACCAGAAGGACGCGCTCGGCTTCATCAACCTGATCGGCCTGCCGATGAAAGTTAGGGCGGCCCTTAAGTCCAAATGAAATTATGGGGCGGACGTTTTGAAACCGGGCCGTCGGAAGTCTTCGAGCGATTCTCGGGGTCGCTCGATTTCGACCGGCGGCTGATTGACGCCGATATCCGCGGCTCTCAGGCCTTCGCGCGCGCGCTGGAACGGGTAGGCATCCTCTCCGCCGAGGAGCGCGCGCAGATCGTCGAGGCTTTCGATTGGATTCTCAAAGAATCCGACGGACCGGAATTTTACGAAGGCGCCGACGACGAAGACATCCATACGCTGGTCATCCGCAAGCTCAAAGAGCATGCAGGCCCGGTGGCCGACAAGATCCACACCGGCCGCAGCCGCAATGAGCAGGTCTCGCTCGATACGCGGCTCTGGTTGCGCGAAGAGTGCGACCGCGTCCGCGCGCTGCTCCGCGGGGTGATGTCGGCGCTGGTCGACCTGGCCGCGCAATACCCCGGCGCCGTCATCCCCGGCTACACCCACATGCGCCGCGCCCAGGCCGTGCTCTGGCCGCACTACCTGCTGGCCTACTTTGAAATGCTGGCGCGCGATTGGGAACGCTTTGGCGAAGCCCGCGCCCGCGCCAACGTGCTGCCGCTCGGTTCGGGGGCGCTCGCCGGCAGCGGCTTTCCCTTCGACCGCGAAGCCATGGCGCGCGATCTCGGTTTCGCGGCCATCACACGCAACAGTATGGATGTCTCCGGCGACCGCGATTTCGCCCTAGACTTTCTTTACGCCGCGAGCGTCGCCATGATCCACCTCAGCCGCCTGGCCGAAGACTGGATACTGTATTCAAGTGAAGAGTTCGGCTGGCTGGAACTGGGCGATGGCGTCACCTCAGGCTCCAGCCTAATGCCGCAAAAGAAGAATCCCGATTCGCTCGAACTCATCCGCGGCAAGAGCGGCCGGGTAATGGGCTGCCTCACGGGACTAATGATGACCATGAAGGGCCTGCCTATGACCTACAATCGCGACATGCAGGAAGACAAGGTCCCGCTCTTCGAAGCCGCCCGCGAGTTGTCGGGCTCGCTTGAAATGGCGCGCGCGGTCATTCAATCCACCAGGCTCAACGCCGCCCGGCCGATGGCCGCCGCCGAAGAAAGCTGGGTGGTGGCCACCGATCTGGCCGAAGCCCTGGCGCGCGCCGGCACGCCTTTCCACCAGGCGCACCAGATGGTGGGCCGCTTCGTACTGGAATCCGTCCGCGGCGGCAAGAAACCCGCCGACTGGACCGCTGAAGACATGCGCCGGTTCGCCCCCGAATTCACGGGCGACCTGGCCGCGCTTCTGGACCCCCGGAAGGGCATGAAGTCGCGTGAGATCGCAGGCGGCACCGGTCCCGAATCGGTTGCCGCGGCACTAACCGCCGCCAGACAGCGGCTTACTGAAATGAGCGTATGACCAAAACCTATCGTCAAGGCCAGATCCTGAAACTGATCCGCGGCAAGCGCATCGGCACCCAGGAAGAACTCGCCCAGGAGTTGAAGAATCAGGGCATCGCCGCCACGCAGGTGACGCTGTCCCGCGACATCCGCGACTTGCGCCTGGTCAAGACCCGCGAGGGCTACCAGGAAATGGCGCCCGAGGAAACCGGACCGCAGTTCTCGCTGCTGGCCGCCGAATTCCTCCGCGATGTGCTCCGCGCGCAAAACGTGGTGGTGTTGAAAACATCCCCCGGCCACGCCAACTCCGTCGCCGTCGCGCTCGACAACGAAGAGTGGCCCACCGTGGTCGGCACCATCGCCGGCGACGATACGATACTGGTCATCACGCCCGATAACCCGACGGCGGAAGCCGTTCAGGAAAAGCTCCTGGAACTTCTGGACCGCGGCTAATGCGTGAACCGCCCCAGCCAGCCCAGCGTGGCCTCCAACTCCAGCACCGCATGGCTCGGCTTGCCTGCCTGGAGCCTCACCAGATCCGACTCCACTTTTCGAGCCTGCAACGCGAAAAATAACTCGTCGCTCCCGGGGTCATGATCTCCGGCTATCACCAGCGCCGGGGTCTTAAAGTTTTGCGCGAAGAAAATTGGCGAATGTTTCACATACTGCTCGGGATTGTCCCATGGCATGGCTCCCATCCAGGCCGCGGCCCGATAGTAACCGTCCGGCGCGAGCGCCACATCCGTTACCCAGTCTGTAATGGGACGGCGCACCACGGCCGCGGCGAAACGGGGGGTATGTCCCAGGGTCCAGGCTGCCAACAACCCGCCCACCACGGTTAGCCGTTCAGGGTCGATGTACCCCTTCGCAATTACGGCATCCACGCCGCGCATCAAATCGTCGAAATCGTCGCCGGGATATCGGGAGTGGATCAGGCTGCCGAACTCCTCGCCGTAACCGGGCGTCCCGCGCGGGTTGGCGCACAGAACAACGTAGCCATGCGCGGCGAAAATTTGCGGCCGCAGTCGAAATTCGGGCCCGCACATGCGGCGTGGCCCGTCCTGAATCGCATCCGGAATGTCGAGCAGCAGGGGGTACTTCCTGGCGGGGTCGAACGCCGGCGGCAGCGTGACCCACGCCTGAATGGTCTTGCCATCGGAGGGGAATTGAATCTCTTCGGCGCGCCCGATTTCGCGAGAGGCCAGGAGGCCTTCATTAGGCGCGGCGAGCCTTACCGGATCGCCCGGACGGTCTACTGCAAACGCGATCGCTTCACTGGCCGCGGCGCCGGTAGAGCGCACGGTGACGGCGCGGCCGTTATCCGCCAGCGAGAACCCATCCAGGCGTTGCGATGTGGAGGTCACTTGCCGCACGCTGCCGTCGTTGCGGCCGGCGTAAACACCGGTGGCGCCCCGATCGTCGGCCAGAAAGTAGACCGTGCGCGAGTCGTTGCTCCACTGCGGGCGTCTGACGTCGCGGTCCAGCGTTCCGGCCAGCGCCTTGACGCGGCTGCCATCGGCGTTCATCACGTACAGCTTTCCGGTGACGTAGCTCCGCGGCGCGGCTTCGCGGCCCACCCACGCTATTTTGGCGCCATCGGGCGAGGGCGCCGGGAATTCATCGGGACCGGGGCGCCTGGTAAGCTGCGTGCTTGCGCCATCGGACAGCCGAATGGCGTAGATCTCGCCGCCTTCGAGCGCCCGATCGGCATCGGGCGTGGGCGCGGCCGAGGTAAGGATCGAACGGCCGTCGGGCATCCAGGCGGGCTCGCCGGTATGATCCAGGCCGCCGCTCGAAAGCTGGCGCGGCGTTCCTCCTTCCGCGGGAACCACAAAGACCTGAACGTGACCGATTACACGCCGGCGCAACAGCGGCAGAATGGCGGAGGGCGCCCAGGCAGGCGGCGCAGGCGGCACGGGCACGGCAGCGGTGAAGGCCAGCATTCTGCCATCCGGAGACCAGGCCAAAGCCAACGGCGGGTATGGGCCGGCGATTTCCGTTTCGCTGCCGGATTCGGTCCGCTGCACGCGGATTTGCGCCCTGCCGCTACGGTCCGAAAGGTACGCGATCCGTGTGGAATCGGGCGACCAGCGGGGCGAAGAGTCGCGCCACGCGCCGCGGGTCAACTGCCGCCGGTGGGTTCCGTCGCTGCCAACAGCCCAGAGGTTGGAGCAGGCGGCATCGCGCTCCTGGTCATTCCAGGTCTCTACGTATACTACCGAACCGCCGCCGGCGCCGATCCGCGGGTCGCTGGCAGTGCGCAGGACCCACCAATCCTTCGTGGAGAAGGGCTGGCCGGCGGCCAATGCGGCCAATGCGGCACAGGCCAGCATGAGGGTGGCGGCGGCCGTCCGATTCAAGCCAGTCCGATTCAAGGCAGTGGGTTTCAAGCCAGTGTGTTTCAAAGCGGAGACTCCGGACGGAATTAGTCTCGCACATCCGGGGAGGTCCCCTCAGGCCCCCTGGGCACTAGGGCGTCGGATCGCAGGTTTCGCAGAGGATATCATTCTCAAGCTGCCGCAGTTCCTGGGAGACGATCAGATATTCCATGTCATATCCCCATCCTGGGGAGCCAGTCTCGCGCCGCCTCTGGTCTATCTGTTCCAGCATGGCCACGCCTTTTTCCAGCCTCTCTTTGATCGTGCTCAATTGTGTCACCCCCAAAAACGGATCTCCACTCCATTCCGAACCACCCCGCGAACGTCAACGATGCAGGGCCGACGCCGTATGAGTCAGACCTTTTCAACCACTGTTGCGGACGGCTCGTCCTTAATCGCCGTCTTGAAGTTTCGGATGCCTTGTCCCAGGCCTTTGGCCAACTCCGGTATCTTCTTCCCGCCAAACAACAACACCGCAACCCCGAGGATCACCAACAACTCCGGCATACCTAACGATCTCATGTATCACCTCACTCACCGATCAGCTTACAGCCTGGGCCGATGAAACGAAAGGCAGTGTTTCCCCCAATTCAGGTGGACGAAATCATGCAATCGCAGTTCGGCGTCGAATTTACGACATCTTCAAGAAGCACTCACCGATCGACAGGGAGCTTGCACGTAAACTATTGACTGAGCAGAGATATTTGAGGGTGGAGGTCACGGCAATGGTCATTCGTTATTCCGACGGTTCATATATTGAGGGCGCAGTTCACAGACTGGAGGGCGCCACCATGCACGCCGCGGTAGCGGGCATCGACGATGCCATAGAGTACACGCTCATTCGGGACAAATGGATCTCTGAGACGGGACTCGTGGTTACCTTTGAGTTTCCCATAGAGAAAGGAATGGGTCTCTTCCGGATCATGCCGGGAACGATCGGCGAGCGAGAGGCAGGCCTGGTGAACTGACCACACTGCGTCCCTTTTCAATCCGGCGCTGCAATCCGGCGCTGCTTCAGGCCACGGCTTTTTCGGCCACCGACGCAAGCACCGGCAATCGGAAGAGGAAAGTGGCCCCGCACCCGGGCTCGGACTCCACCCACATGTCGCCGCCGTGATCCAGCAAGGTTTGCCGGGCCAGCGCCAGACCCAGGCCCAGGCCGTTCTTCTTTCCGGCAGTCACGAACGGCTGGAAGAGGTTGGCCCGAATTTCCGGCGCGATTCCCGGCCCGTCGTCTTCCACTTCCACCACGGCTTCGCCCCGAATCATGCTAGCCGAGATGCGAATCTCTCCCGCTCCCCCCATCGCCTCCATCGCGTTGGACACAAGGTTGGTGAAGACTCGTTCAATTCGATTCCGCTCCAGGCTGAGTTCAATCTCTTCCGGAATTTCGACCGTTACCTGGACGCCTTGCGCCTCGGCAGCCTCGCGGACGGATTCGACAGCCGCCGTGGCCACCTCGCGAAGCCTGGCAACTTCCGGGCTCGCGGTCTTTCCCCGCGAAACGTGCAGCAGGTCCTGCAACAGCCCCTGCATGCGCCTGGAGGCGCGGTAGATGTTGCCGGCCAGCCGTTTCATTTGTGCTTCCGGAAGGTCGCTGTCCACCATCATCTCCGCGCCGCCATATATTGCCGCCAGCGGGTTGCGCAGGTCGTGCACAATGGAACTGGACAGGCGGCCAATCGTGGAAATGCGTTCCTGACGGACCAACTCGGCCCGCGCCTGCTGAATCGAGGCGCACATGGTATTAAACGTATGGGCCAGCCGCCCCAACTCGTCGTCCCGGTCCGTTTCCACCCGGTAGCCGTAGTTTTGCCGGGAGACTTCGCTGGCCGCGCGGTCCAGCGCTTTCACCGGCTCCAGGAGCTTCCGGGCCATAATAAACGTCATGGCCAGGCCCACCGCGATGGCGAACAGCCACACCAGGATGATGCGGCTTCGCAGGCTCGCCAGACGCGCCCGCATGCCTTCGAACGATCGCAATATCCAAAGCTGGCCGATCGGCTTGCCGTCGATATCGTACAGCGGCGTTTTCAAACGCGCATACTCGACGGCGCCGTCGCTGACAGACTCCGCTCCGTTCCCGTGCCGCAGGTTGCCGGCTACGATGCTCGTGGCTCGGGCGCCCAGCGTGGAGGCGATTACCCGCCCTTCGCATACAAACAGGAATTCGCTCCCGCCGGTTGAATCTTTCAATTTGCCGGCCACCGCGGTGTTCACCTCGTAGCCCGCTACCAGGACGTTCAGGAGAGCGTTCATGTCACCGGATTGAATATAGACCGGGGTCACCGCGATCTGGTACAGGCGGCCATCGCGAATCATGAACCCGGCAGACTGCCGCGGGAACTTCCTTTCGGCCGCGAGCACGCTCGCATGGAGCGCCACGCCTGGAGCGGCTATCGGAGCGCCCCCCAACGAGGCAATCGTATTTCCTTGCGTATCGGTTACCATAAATATGGCATTGTCATGCGAGATTCGCGACCACAGTTCGCCCGCTGTATCCCGGATGGTAGCCTCATCGCCGGTGCCGAAGGCGGCACGGACGTCCGACATGCCGCTCAAGATCAAACTGACCGAGGATAACTGGTCCGCCCGCGACTTCCATAGGGATTCGTACGCTTGAAAACTGGTGTGCACCTCTTCTTTCAGACTCTGGGAAGTGGTATACATCGCGTTGCTCAGAACCATCCATCCGGTGAGGGCAAGCAACACGGTAATAGCCACGGAGGCGGAGACCAGTATCTTCCATTGCAGCGACAGGTGGGAAAACCGGAAGCGTCTCATTTCCCGTCCTTCGTGTACAACAACTCGCCGCCGGTAACCGGATAGTCCAGGCCGAACTTATTCTGGTGGGGCAACTGCACATAGCCGGTTTCGGATATCGCTAACAGGGGAAGGCACAGATCTTCGGCCGCCACTTTCACGGTTTGCTTCATGGCGTCCAGGTTCTGCTGCAGGGCCCGTTCGTGATAAACGTGCAGGACGTATTCCCCCGGCGGCACGTCCGCAATCGCAAAATTCCCGGATGCATCCGACACCGCGAAGTATGGCGTCTTCAGCACCATAATCACGGCGCTCATGGTGGAGTGAATGTTGCAGAAGATGCGCACCAGGCCCTCCCGTTTGAAAACCACGGTCCGGCTGCTGCCAGGCGGATACAGGCCGACATCGAAAACCTGGCCGCTGTAGCCGGAGAAAGCGTTGTGAAAGATCGGGTCGAAATTGGGGAACTCCACCGAGCTGCCGGCCATGATGGCCAGCACGTGGGGGGTGAACGCCTTCATCTTCTGGGCCATCCTGGAGGGCGGCGGCAGCGCGTTTGCCGCGGGCTGACGCCCCACCGGCTCCAGCCAGACCACCACGCCCGAATAATTCTTGTGCTTGCGAACTTCCGGGTCGCGGGAATTCGTCAGCTCAATGGTCCCGTTGACCGAACCGGCTACCGCCGGCAGAAGCCAGCAGACGCTAAAAAAGATACGCAATAGCCAAGTCATAGTGATTGTTCAGCCGATGTGCCGTTTGAATGAAAGAGGTTCGAACCTGGGATGTCTCCAGGCTCATAATCACGTTGGGCGCCAGACGATAAAAGAAATTCGCCCCAAACGCCACGTTTCTTGCGATCTGCCCCGGCGAAAGCAAGGCGTCACGATCGTCCTGCTCGCCTCCGAAGAAGTGGAAGGAAAGTCGATCCGTCACCGGAACCGTCAATTGCGCCCACCCCCCCTGGCTGGGCAGAGGTCTTATCTGATCTCCCAATACCAAAAATCCCTGGCCGACTCCTCCGGTACCCAGGTGCGTCACGTTTTCACCCGTGAACAGGGCGCCGGTGAATTCCAGCTTGCGCCACGGAATCACCAGCCAATCCATCGAAAACAGTCTGGACGGGACCGCGGTGTACTCCACATGGGATGCGCTGACGTGGAAGCCCGGCGCCAGCTCAATGCGCCGGCCGGCTCCAAAATCGTGCCAGAATTCGGCGCGTCCCTCCATGCCAGGCCGCGCCGGCTCCACTTCGACCACCTGGGTCGTCGCCAGATACGGAACCTCCCTGGTCTGGACGACTCCCATCTGCGCCGTTACCCCGGACGTATCCGACAAAAGAAACTTCTGTTCCATCTTCACCTGCGGAATCCACATCCACAGATTGCCCGCTCCCGTCAGAGGCGACACGCCCACCTGCGCCAGGGAACTGGGTTCGCGGGGCGAGAATATCGGCTTGTCCACGCCCATCGTCAGGCTGCGAGTCTTCCAGTCGATCTGAATGGTTGCCGTGCGAATCCGTAGCGACTGGTCCAGCGCCTGGCCCGATCCGCCGAAAAAGTCCATCAGCAGTGAGGCGTGCAGCTTGCCGCCGAAAACCTCCGGCCCCCGATAATCGAATCCCAAAATCGACTGTCGCAGACTGGCTCCCCCGTAGGAATACTCGCCTCGCGGCGCCGCCACGGTGGGAAACTGGTCCACGCCGTCCTGGGTCGAGTTCATAAAAGCATTGAACAGCAGCATGCCCTTCATGCGGATGGGGAAGCGCTGCCCGGACTCTACCTTCGTCTGTGCCTGCTCTTCGATCCGCGCGCTCTGCACGGCTACCTGCTCCTCCAGTTCGGGGCCTTCACTAAGCGGTCGGGGGGTGGCGGCCGCCGCCTGGCCGCGCAGCACGCGCACTTCTTCGGTCAGCTCACGATTCGCCCGCTCCAGGTTTTCCAACCGTTCCAGAATCTGGCGCGACTGATCGCCCAGCTCCGGGGCGGGAGTTTGGGCGGCAAGGTTCATCGAACAAAGGAGGGCAGCCACCACAACCAGGCCCGCTCTTCCGAGGGTGTACACTTGCGCCGACCTATTTCGAGGTCTCTGCATTACGGCTATCAAGTAAGTTCTCCAATGTTCGCCGTACGCTTGACGGCGAGTAAGGCTTTGCGAAAAATGCGTCTACCCCGAGGCGTTTTACGCGCTCGGGAGTGCCAGGGTTTACGTCTCCGCTCACTACCAGAATCGGCAGGCCGGCGTAGCGCCGGTCGGAGCGGACCTGGGCAATCAGCTCGAAGCCATCCACGCAGGGCATATTCAAACCCGTACGCATATTCAAATCCGTGGGCATATTCAAATCAGTGACTATGGCGCAAATCCGATCGCCGAGGAAGTCCAGCATTTTTAGCGCTTCCCGCCCGGATGTGGCACAGGCGACAACTACTCCCGGAATTCGGTCCAAGGCGACCTCCAGCAGCGTGGCGCAGTGATCGACATCTTCTACGATGAGCACCGTACGGCTCCGCGGATCGATGGTTGTGTTAAACATTCGTCTCAGGCGCTCGTGAACACCGAGAACCAGCATATCGGCATCCAGCCTCGGAGAATACCCGGAAAAACACTCAATCGCGGCCAAGAAATACCCCGTGGCAGGACCGCTTTACGGCAGAAATCGATAACCAATTCCGTGCACTGTCAAGAAGTGCCGCGGCACATTGGGCTCCGGCTCAAGCTTCTGCCTGAGCTTCACAATATGTGCGTCCACGGTGCGCGTGTTGGGGAAGTAGTCATACCCGAAAACCGAATTGAGGATCATGTCGCGGGTCAGTGGACGATCCGGATTCTGAACGAAATACGTCAGCAGATTATATTCCGATGGCGTCAGCTTCAACTCGTTTCCCAACCGCTTGACCACACGGCGCTGCAAGTCCATTTCAGCGTCGCCGAAAAAAAGCACCTTGGGGCTCTCAGGCGAACTGCGGCGCAGCAATGCCCGGATGCGCGCCATCAGTTCTCTTGTGCCGAAAGGTTTGACGATGTAATCGTCGGCTCCGATCTCGAGCAGCAGCACCTTGTCCACTTCGTCGCCCAGTGCGCTCAGCACAATAATGGGCGTCTTCACCTTGTTGGCGCGCAATTGCTTGCAGATTTCAATGCCGCTCATGCCCGGCAATCGCTGGTCCACCAGAATGAGGTCCGGCTTTTCGCAAATGCTATTTTCATAACCCATGCGGCCGTCGGAGGCCAATACCGCGCGGAATCCCTCCTGCTCCAGCAGGACCCCGATCGTATCCCGAAGGCTTTCGTCGTCGTCGATAACTACGACCGTCTGCATAGTTGGCAATCCATTCGATTCCTCGGCTTGGTTGTACGCGGCGTCCTGGAACGGCCACTTCACGGGCGTGCCACAACTGACTGAGATCAGCATACCGGCATCCTGGCCCGGACAGTAGCGGGCGAAACATCCAATCGGGGGGCATGAAATCCCTGGCCGTTTGGGCTGGTACTAGGGGGTAACCCGTACCCGGACCGCAGTACTTGCAAGGAATCCCCAGTGGCATTTTGGGTGGCGAAAGACTGGCTAAACTCTGTGAAGCAGTGTACAATTTACAAAGTTGAACGCAAAGGGGCATTGCAACAAGATGATGGCCAACTCCGGAGGTTCACCGTTTGACCGCGATACCGGCCGGGCAGAGGTGCGCAACCCGGGCCTGGCCTTGCATCGGGTGAACCAGATGTTAGAGGAGCACTCCAAGCGCATCGCCCATTCCGTTCACGATCAGGCGGGGCAACTTCTGGCGGCAGTCTTTATCCGCCTGGAAGAGGCCACCCGCGAGTTGCCGGCAAATGGGTCGTGTTTCCAGGAAATCAAGCAGATGCTGGAGTTAATTGAGTTGCAGCTACGAGACATCTCGCACGACCTGAGGCCGGCGGTGCTGGACGATCTGGGGCTCATGCCGGCCCTCCAGGATTTGATCGAGAGGGTTTCCAAACGCAGCGGCCTTGCCATCAACCTGACGAACCCGCTGCGGGAGCGTTTGCCGGCTGGGGTGGAGACGACTATTTATCGCTTCGTCCAGGAGTCTCTTACTAACGCCGCCAAGCACGCCAAGGCAAGCCGGGTTGACATTCTGCTCCGGCACGATCAGCATGAAGTACAGTGTTCCGTGCGTGACGACGGCGCCGGTTTTGACCTTAACGAAGTCCTGTCGCGCAGGGGTTCGCGGGGGCTGGGCCTGGTTGGAATCCGGGAACGCGTCGATTCCGTAGATGGCTGTGTCTCGATTCATTCCCTTCCAGGCACGGGAACGCAACTGTCAGTCACTATTCCATTGGGGGGTTGAAATTGCCGGTTTCAATACTGCTTGCCGACGATCACCCGTTTTTCCGCCAGGGGCTGAAGGCTCTGCTGGAAAGGGATGGCTTCACCGTGGTGGGCGAAGGGGCCGACGGGATGGAAGCAGTCAAACTGGCCGAGAAGTTTCGTCCGGACATCGTGATTCTCGATTTCTCGATGCCCCGGCTAAACGGCTTGGATGCCGCCAAGGAGATCCGCCGGATCTCACCGCGCTCCAGGATGATCCTGTTGACGGCACACCGGGAAGAACAGTATGTCCTCGAAGCCATCAGTGCCGGGATTAAAGGTTACGTGCTGAAGTCGGAAGCGCCGGACGCAATCTCCGAGGCGATTGAGGAGGTGACTCGGGGCAATGCTTATCTGAGCCCCAGTATCGCGCGGTTTGCGGTGGATTCGTACATCGGGAAATGCGTCGGCGGAGTGCCCGCGGAAGTACTAAGCCCGCGCGAACTGCAGGTGCTGCAGTTGATTGCGGAAGGCAACACCACCAGGGAGATTGCCGCACAACTCAAGCTTACGGTTAAGACGGCCGAATCCTATCGGACGGCCCTGATGGGCAAACTGGATATCCACGAAACGGCCAGCCTGGTGCGCTACGCGGTCCGGCGCGGCCTGATCAAGCCCTAAAGCCAAGCCATCCCCGGACCTTAAGGGATCAAGCCGAATGCGGTTTCATCTCTCGTTCGTAGAACCGATGCCCGGATCTGCTTACGACGAACGTGCGGCTCGAAGTGGCTTCGAGAAATCCCTGATCGATCAGTTCCTTGGCGGCGCTCGCCTCCACCACGCTGCTGTGCGGTTTCCTGGTATCGTGGAGCTTCCTGGCGCCGCGGGGGAGCATGGGCCAAGGTGTCTGCTGGGATTGGGCCACGAGGTACATCTCCATCTCAACCATATCCTGCAGGGCGTGCTGACCACCGGCACTCATCGTGTTCTCTGCTGTGACCATGTGGTCTCCTTAGCTGTGGATTTGAAGGGCGGCTACCAGAGCGGTGGGTACCAGACGATGGGTACCAGGACGATTGGCAGGCGGATCAAAGGCATTCTCAGTATAGCATCTTGTCCGCAACGTCATTTATAGGCCTCATCGCGGGTAGTGTCCTCAAGGTGCGTTGATTGCTCGTGTCGGGGATTTGGGGATTTGCTCTCCCACTAAATTGCGTATACTGAGCGTAGGGACACCAATGACGGATCATCCGACATCTTCGGAAGTGTTTTCGACCGCAGTTGAGCGGATGGCCTCTGCTTTCCGTGAATTTCGAAAGAGGGGTATCGCTGAGTCGTCGATTCAAGCGATTGAAGCCGTTAGGAAAAAGCAAGAAGAGCATGAAGAGCGGAAGCGAAGAATCTCCCAAGCCATTGCAGCCGGCGCCCGAATCAGCAGAAATCAATGATTTTCTGTACGTTGACCGAGCGCGTATTTCGGCGCTCTATGCGCAGTTGTTTCCAGAAGGCATTCTCACCAGCGTAAAGACCACAAAGCAACAGAGCTTTTCCGATGACAGCAATATCGGAAGTGACAGCCGCAGCAGATCATCCCCGAGGTGGTACCGACTCTCACGGAGGCATTGAAGGCTATGCCCCGCGCCATCCATGCTCACTACCTAAGCAAGGATGGGTTCCTATGGTCTTCGCTACAACCCACAGGTCTGAATATCCCAACCAGCGACTTGACACTAAAGTACGGGGGCAGCGTGAGCGGGCTCTGGAAGGTCGTGTACGTAGTGGACGCTTGGCCCGATAGCGGAGAGGCCCCAGATGTCACGGGATGGTCTGGCGGAGCCATGATCGATGCTGTGTTGGGGGCTATGCACGGCGTGAGAACCATGATCGGCCGGCCTTCTAGCTGGATCGGAATCACACCGTTGATGATCTTCCGTAGCATACGCGGATGGAAGCCTAGCCCATCAACGCAACATTAGGACACGACTCAGCGCGGGCAACACGCCTCATTCAACTTGCGGCTACAATCTATTTCTGGAGGTAAGGCGGAATGATGAAGAGGACGGTTGTATTCGCATTGGCCGCGGCGATCACGGGAGGGGCGGCGATCGCTTTTGCACAGGCCCCGGCACCGCAGGCACAGGGAGCCGGTCCCAGGACTCAGCCTCCTATGCCGCCGGGTCCGAATCCCAACTCGCAGTATCGTCTGGGGCCGGACTCCATGGCGCAGGAGGGAGTCCCGAAAGGCGAAATACGCGGGCCTTTTACGCTGCCCAGCAAGGTTTATGCCGGGACGCAACACACCTACTGGGTCTATGTGCCGGCGCAGTACGATCCGGCGGTTCCCGCCAGCCTGATGATCTTTCAGGACGGCCAGGCCTTCAAGAACGAACAGGGAGACCTGCGGGCGCAGAACGTGATGGACAACCTGATTTACCGGCGCGAGATTCCGGTGATGATCGGCGTGTTCATCAATCCCGGCCGCACGCCGGAACAGCCTGAGCCCTCGCCCGAGACCACCTGGGGCGACGGGACCACCAACCGCGGCACGGAATACAACACGCCCGACGATAAGTACGCGCGCGTGATTACCGAAGAATTGATGCCGGTGCTTTATAAGGAGTACAACATCTCAAAGGATGCGGAGCGGCACGGAATCGGCGGATCGAGTTCCGGCGCGATCGCCGCTTTCGCGGTGGCCTGGGAGCGTCCCGACGATTTCCGGAAGGTGTTGAGCAATGTAGGCAGCTTCGTGGATCTCCGCGGCGGGTATGTATATCCCGAACGCGTGCTGGCGAGCGAGAAGAAGCCTATCCGGGTATTTCTGTGCGACGGGCGGAACGACAATCGCGGCTTCGGACGCGGCGGGGTTTACGACGAGAAACGCGACTGGTTCTTCCAGAATGTAAGGCTCATGAAGGCTCTCACGCAGAAGGGCTATGACGTGACCTGGTCGTGGGGCATGAACCTGCACGGCCAGAAGTTTGGCGGAGCTATCCTGCCGGAGATGATGCGGTGGCTGTGGCGCGACGGTCCGGTTTCGACGGATCCGAACGACATGGTGGAACGGGCGTTCCGGCAGGCGGCGGCGAAGAAGAATTAGGTCCAATACGGTTCACTTAAGGGTGGATCCCGCAACCTTCCACGTCGGCTTTTGGGGCCAATGTACGATAGGCCCACTTCAGGTCCCCTCGGCTCGAGAGGAGCGGCGGTACTCGATAAGAGACCCAGTATTTGCGCTCGTGGTTAATGAAGGGGGTCGATCGGCTTCGCAACAACGTCGGAGACGGATTGCAGGACCCATTGCAAATCCCCCAGGTTCAAGTGCCCGAGCTAATCGGCTCTATGATCTCGGTTTTCCTGGACAGCGCCCTTATCGCCGCCATGCTTGCGGCGAACGGGACTGCGGTGCGGCGATCATGGCTTGACATGGCACTCGCACCCTGCTAACACGGTCGCAGATGAATTCGGTCTGCCGAAAGACCTGCCGCATGATTTTGGGATGGCTGGCACTGGGCACGTGCTCGGCGCAGCTTCCCCAGACGAGGGGGGATGCCCTCCCCACCTTCGGAGCGACCGTAGTAGCCCCCTTTGGATTCTGCGGGCGCATGTATGAAATACCGGAAGTTCAGGCGCAACCCGCCATCGCTTTACACGGCTCCATGGATACGGATGCCGCCACGGGTGCCGCCTCCCTGAACGGGGTTAGTTGCGCGGCCAAATTGCCCGAGTTTCAACGGCTCCAGCCTATCGGCAACATTTACGCGACGCGGTTGTACGTCCCCGTTCGTGATTTCCGGGATGGATTTCCCGGGGTGACCCGACGGTTTGAGTGGTTCGCAATCGATTACACGGCCAGGTTCTGGATTGAAACACCGGGTAAGTATTCGTTCGAGCTGCTTTCCGACGACGGATCCGCGCTGTATATCGATGAGCGCCGCATCATCGACAACGATTGCATGCACGCGCCCTTGAGCACGGGTGGAAGCATCCGGCTGGAGGGTGGGATTCACGACATGCGTGTCAGCTATTTTCAAGGCCCTCGGTGGCAGGTCGCGCTGGTGCTGTCCGTCAAGCCGCCCGGTGGAAAATGGCGCGTCTTCGATACCGACGAGTTCAAGGCGCCCGCAAACCCGGCGGACTGGAAGTATCCGAATCGCGCGAATCTGGATGCGCCCTCGGACCCGTGCACTGCCGAGAGGCGTCCGCGAAAACTGGTAACCAGACACTAGCCCAAGTGGAGTCCGCCAGCAGCGGCCGTAGTGGAGCGCAACGTCGTCGCTTGGGCTGCGCCACGAACGCCGCGTCTGGTTCACCGCGGAGGATGCAGCCTGTAGCATCCAAGAGGATCGGCGGTGGGTCACTTTCCGCTAAGCCTTTTTGTCCGACAGAGTCGATGTGGGAACTCGGTCGCACTAATGGCATAAAATGGAGTGTGGCAATCGAGTTTGGGATTCCAAAATGAAGAAACTGGTCTACATCACCGTGATGACGTGCGGGGCGTTGGCCTTTGCGCAACGGCCTTCCGAACAGGACACGATAGCGCTCGTCGAGAAAGCCCGTCAGAAAGCCCTGGCCTATACACAGTCGCTGCCCGATTTCGTGGCCACCGAGATCATCCGCCGTTATGCCGGCAGCATGGCGGAAGGTCTCGGTGGACATCCCGTTAACACCCTAAAAAACCAACTGCGCTACCTGCAACATAAGGAAGATCACAAGTTGATACTGATTGACGGAAAGCCGACCGGCCGCGCCTTCGAGACCCTCGAAGGAACCGTCGCCAGCGGGGAATTCGGCGCGACTCTCGGCTCCATCTTCGACCCCACCACACAAACCACTTTTCACTGGCAGAGTTGGAAGAATCCTCGCGGGCGGCGGGTCCCCGTGCTGGGCTACCAAGTGACTGGACCGCAGTCACACTACCGCCTCGGGGCCACGGCCGACGGCCGGACGGTCGCGGCCGATGCCGACTACCACGGCGTTCTGGAAATCGACGGCGAAACGGCAGAAGTCCTTCATCTGGAATACGTTGCAGACCACATACCGGAGTCTCTGCACTTGACTTACGCGGGCACGAAAGTGGACTATGCCCTTGCCGACATCGCTGGACGGAATTATCTACTGCCCTCCCGTTCGGAGTTGGAAATGCGAGGTCCGACCGCCTGGGCTCGCAACGTAATCGAGTTCCGCGATTATCGCAGGTTTTCGGTCGATTCGACGGTCGATTTCGGCCCTGCGAAGTAACCTCGCGATAAAATCGCGCATGCGCTTCGGATCATGGTTCAGCGGTGGCCTGGGAGCGTCCCGCCGATTTCCGGAAGGTGTTGAGCAATGTAGGCAGCTTCGTGGACCTGCGCGGCGGGTATGTATATCCCGAACGCGTGCTGGCGAGCGAGAAGAAGCCGATCCGGGTATTCTTGTGCGACGGGCGGAACGACAATCGCGGCTTCGGACGCGGCGGGGTTTACGACGAGAAACGCGACTGGTTCTTCCAGAATGTAAGGCTGATGAAGGCTCTCACGCAGAAGGGGTATGACGTGGCCTGGTCGTGGGGCATGAACCTGCACGGCCAGAAGTTTGGCGGAGCGATTCTGCCGGAGATGATGCGGTGGCTGTGGCGCGACGGTCCGGTTTCGACGGATCCAAACGACATGGTGGAACGGGCGTTCCGGCAGCCGGCGGTGAAGAAGTAGCCGATCGTCACGAGCTGCCCCGGAAAGCGCGGTCGCCGTCAAAACACTACAATAGAATTTCTATGCAACTCCAGGAAGTGGTCGAGGCCGAAGGCCACCTGATCGACTCGCATATCATGGAAAACATCTTCGATAAGGTCGTGGAGCACAGCGGCCGGTTCGAAGTGCAGCAGTTCCGTATTGGCCGCACCAATAGCGAGGCGTCTTATCTCCGCCTGAAGGTGGAAACTCCGGACGAGGCTTCTCTGGAACGCCTGTTGCACGAACTGCTCAACCTGGGCTGCGCTCCGGTGGATACGGGCGATGCGGCCCTGGGCGAAGTCCGCCGCGACACCTGCGCCCCGGAAGATTTCTACTCCACCACCAATCACAAGACCTACGTGCGCCACGGCCTGAAGTGGCTGGAAGTGGAGAATCAACGCATGGACGCCATGATCGTGGTGCACGATGGCGGGGCTGCCTGCCGCCGCCTGCGCGATCTCCGCCAGGGCGACCGGATCGTGGTCGGGCTGCGCGGCATTCGCGTGATCCCGGAAGCCAAAGAGCGCGACCGCCTGTCGTTCGCCTTCATGTCCAACGGCATCTCGTCCGAGCGCCAGGTGGAAACCGCGGTTCGCCAGACGGCCGCGCTGGTGCGCCACGCCATGGAGCAGAAGCTGAAAGTGTTGGCCGTGGCCGGGCCGGTGGTGGTGCATACGGGCGGCGTGGGCGGCCTGGCCGCGCTGGTCCGCAACGGCTGCGTACACAGCCTGCTCAGCGGCAACGCGCTGGGCGTCCATGATGTGGAAGCCGCCCTGTTCGGCACCTCCCTCGGCATCCGCCTTTCGGATGGCCGCCAGGAAGAACAGGGCCACCGCAACCACATGCGCGCCATCAACGCCATCAATCACGCCGGGTCGGTGCGCCAGGCGGTGGAGTCGGGGCGTCTGCAGAAGGGCATCCTTTACGAATGCGTGCGCGCGGGCGTGCCCTTCGTACTGGCGGGCAGTCTGCGCGACGATGGCCCGCTGCCCGACACCATCACCGACATGAACGCCGCCCAGGACGCCTACGCCGAGCAACTCAAAGGCGCCGGTCTGGTGCTCTGCCTGGGTTCCATGCTGCACTCCATCGCCACCGGGAACATGCTCCCCAGTTGGGTGAGGATTGTTTGTGTCGACATCAACCCGGCGGTCGCCACCAAGGTCAGCGACCGCGGCACCGGACAAGCCGTGGGCGTGGTGGCCGACGTGGGCCTCTTCCTGGATCTTCTTTCGAAAGCCTTGGCATGAAGCGCGCTTATACAGACGATCATGCGCGCAGCGGAGTGGACGCCGCGCTTCCCGAAATCGAAACCTGGCCCAACCAGTATGCCGATTACGAAATCGAGATCGCGATGCCGGAGTTCACTTCGGTGTGCCCCAAGACCGGCCTCCCCGATTTTGGCAAGATCGTGCTACGCTATGTTCCTGACAAGCGCTGCCTGGAATTGAAGTCGTATAAGATGTACCTGCTGGCCTACCGCAGCCTCGGAATCTTTCAGGAGAACATCGTGAACCGCATCCTGGGCGACGTGGTGAAGGCCGCCAAGCCTGTCAGCGCTACCGTGATCGGCGACTTTACACCGCGCGGCGGGCTGGGCACTCTGGTTACCGCCGCCTGGAACAAGGACGGAGGGGCACTCCGTGGAAAGCGCTGAGCTGATCGCACTCTTGCGCGAGGTCCGCGAAGGCGTCCGCGCGCGCAACCCGCAGAACGGGCAGAGCCCTTTTGAAGTTCCGCTGGCGGACTTGATGCCGCTGGTGCACGCCCGCGATTCCGCCTTTGGAAAAGTGGCCGCGATCGGAACCGTGAACCCGCGCTCCGGGGGCCTCGCCAACGCGCTGGTTCAGGGATGGAAGCGTTTGGTGGCCCGCGTTCTGGACTGGCACGTGCGCGAGCAGGTGGAGTTCAACCGCCAGATGGTGGCCTGCGTGGACGCCTCCATTGAGGCGCTGACGGAGACCAACCGCGTCCTTAGCGAACTGGAGCAGACCGAGATTCAGGTGCTGCGCAGCGTGGCCGATCTGCAAGGCAGCTTCCATCACCGCACGACCCTGATGGACGCCAGTTACCGCGACGCCATGCTCAGCCAGCACACGCAATACCTGGCTGTGCTGGACCAGAGCAGCCTCGACATTCAGAAGCGCCTCTGGGCCGACCTGGAGCGGATTCGCCTGGAGTACGAACGCCTGATCTTCTCCGAACTCCGAACCATCCGCCAGAGGGCCGAAGTCCGCGGCGCGGCTTCCCGAACTGGCCCGGCAGACGAGCGGCGTGAGCACGCCCACTCCCCGCTGCCCTTCGACTACGGCCGTTTCGCGGAACGCTTCCGCGGTTCCGAAGAGTACGTCAAGAGCAGCCAGCAGTTCTATCTGCCCTACTTTTCCGCCTGCCGCAAAGTGCTCGACATCGGCTGCGGCCGCGGCGAATTTCTGGAGACGATGCACGACGCGGGCGTTCCGGCCAAAGGCATCGACCTCAGCGAGGAATCCGTCGCCATCTGCCGCTACAAAGGGATGGAAGCCGAAACCGCCGACCTCTTCGACTACCTGGACGGCCTGCCCGAAGCTTCGCTCGACGGCATCTTCTGCTCGCAGGTGGTCGAGCATCTTCCGCCCGGCCGCCTTCCCGAAATGATCAAGCTCTGCGCCAGCCGCCTGGCGCGCGATGGCGTGATCGCGCTGGAGACGCCGAACCCGGAGTGTCTGGCAATCTTCGCCACGCACTTTTACCTGGACCCCACGCACCACCGCCCGGTCCCATACACCCTGCTGGCTTTTTACCTGGAAGAATTTGGCGTTGGAAAAATCGAGGTGAAGAAACTCTCGCCGGCAGTGGAGTCCATGCCGTCATTGGCGTCGCTCCCGGAAGATTTCCGCGAAGCCTTCTTCGGCGGCCTGGATTACGCGATTCTAGGAAAGAAGCTGTAGGATAGGCCTCCTGGCCTGTCTCCGTCACGCAACTAGCACTGGACGGACGCAACCCCCGCCCGGATGATGCTGCCCCGGTCTTCGATAGTCACGGTCAACGGCATTTCCTTCTTGTTGCGCACCACCATCACGGTGAAAGTCTTCTTCGACCGCAACCCGCGAAGCGTCCGCGTAATCTCGGACGAGCTGTTGACCTTGGAATCGTCCACCTTCACAATCACGTCGCCCGCCTTGATGCCCGCCTTGTCCGCGGCCGAGTTCCGCCGCACCGCCTTCACCAGCACGCCTTCCTTCACCCCAAAGAATTCAGCCAGTTGTTCCTGCGATTCGAGCGACTCTCCGTCGATCCCCAACATGGGATTCTGAAACGCCATGTGGAACCGTGGAAGATCGATGCTGATGTTAGGCATGGAAGGCATGGGCGCCATCGGCGGCATGCTGAAATTCCACGACCCGTCGTCCGTCGCGATCACGGTTCCCTTGCGCTCCCCTACCAGCGCCGTCAGCGTTTGCGTCCCGCCATTGCGCCACACCAACACCTTCACCTGGCGGCCGGGAGGAGTCTCGCGCACCAGCCGCTGGAACTGTTCGGTCCCCTGCACGGCCTGCCCGTTGTACTCCAAAACCACGTCGCTTTCCTTGATGCCGGCCTTGGCGGATGGGCCATCCTCTATAATGCTGGTGACTTCCACGCCGCGTTCTTCTTTCAGATTAAGGGCCTTGGCGCGTTCGGACGTGATATCCACCACGCCGATGCCGATGTAGCTGCCGCCGCGCTGTACCTCGTAGGCGCCGGCGGCCGCGCGCGCCCGTGGCGCCGCTGCCGGCGGAGGAGCAGGCTGCCCGAATAGGGCGATAGAGGCAACGCTCGCCGCCGCCATGTATGCTAAACCAAATCTCGGATTTGTCATCGCAAAAACTCCCCTACGGTTGTCTCTTAATAAAGATCGTGCCGGCCGTGGCCGAGATCTGCAACAGCGGACCGCCGCCGTTGGCCGGGCCTTCGGCGAACAGTTTCCGGCCCTGCCTGCGCGGCTGAATTCCGGGAAACTCGGATACGATTCGCCGCATCGTGTCCGCCATCTCGTTCTGCGCCCGCACGGTCACACCCACGTTAGACGGGATCAAAACCGTGATGTCACCATTGCCCGTCGCCAGAAAGGAATCCGCCAGCCTTCCCGCCAGCAGGCTGGCCATAATGTTGCCGAGCGAAGTGGAAACCCGCATCGCGCCCGTGATATTGCTCACCCGGATGCCGCCGCTGCCGCTCTCGCACTGCACGCCGGTAGCGGCGCCCACCTGCACCGGACCCGCCATGTTGCGCGCCATTACGGAGCCGTTGGCCTTATCGACAATAATCTCTCCGCCGCCGGTCCCGGCCGTCACCGCGCCGCCCGCCTTCAGAATGTGGACTCCCCCGCCCCCGGTCTGCGCGCGCACCGCGCCGCCGATGTTGTCGGCCAAAATGTCGCCGCCCACCGTCTCCATCACCGCTTCGCCGCGCACCGTGCCCACCGTAATCTTCCCGGCTCCGGTCGAACAATGCAAGCTTCCGCCGGCCTGCCCCACGCGAATCTCGCCGCCGCCGGTAACCAGTTTGCAGTCGCCGCGAATGCGGTCGATCGAAAGCTCGCCCGCGCCCGTGTCCACGGTGAGCGGACCATCCACGCCGGTCGCCTCCACCGGCCCGTCCGACGTCGAAATTTCCACGGATCTTAGACGCGGCGCCTTCACCGTCACGGTGGAAATCACGGGACCTCCGGGCGCCGTCAGCACCTGCCAGTCTCCCACCGACGCCAGGCGCACCGAGTAATGTTCCAGAACATGCTGCGCCTGGCCCTCCGTGCGCGCCCTGACGCTGACCCTCACGCTGTATTGCAGGTTGTTCGTCGCGCCCCCCTGGAACGTGACCGGGCCGTGGGCGTTGACCCGCAGGCGATGTCCCGCGGGCGCCGTGCCGTAAAAGAGGCGCACCCACCGGTCGCCGTCGCGGACCAGCTTCTCCTGCGATAAGCCAACCAGCGGCAGCGACAAGACCACGGCCAGAGCTGCCGCCCCCGCTCTTCGCGAGCTAAAATGTGCCGACAGACGCATTCATATCCTTCAGCGCCTTCGCAACCTTGAGGCGCACCGAGTTGTTATCTTCCTTCTGAACCAGATCCTGCAGCACTCCCACCATGGCATCGTCGCGGTGCGACACCAGCAAATCCACCACCTGCATGCGGATGGCGGCATTATCGTCGGAAAGAAGCACGCGCGCCAGGGTTTTGCGAACCTCGGCATCGCCCACCAGCGGCTTCAACCCTTCGAGCGCCTTCAACCGGACACCCGCGTTGGAATCGAGCGACACCGCATTGAGCAGCGCATCGCGCACTTCAGTGGAGCCGGCCCTGGCCCTCAACAACTCCACCGATTCCACGCGGACCGCGGGATTATCGCCGTGCGCCGCGGCCAGCAACAGCCTCTGAATGTTGGCATCTTCCATCTGCCCGGAAACCACGCGCCGGCGGGTTTCATCGAACGCGATCTCCACGTGACCCGAGGGATCCGGCCGCACCGACCGCACCGTGGAGAAAGCTTCGTCGGGCGCAAACCCGGCGGAAGTAACAGGGGCCGCGCCTGTCGCGGGCCCCGATGCCGGCGGCAGTCCGCTGGTCATCCGCGCCGCGAAAAACCCGACCGCGATCAGCGCCAGTGCGCCAATCGGAAGCCGCAACCGGTCCAAGCCCGTCAGCGAAGCGCCCATCGCTTCCAGGAACAGCCTCCACGCAGTCTTTGGGGATTTCTCAACCCTTGCTTTCTCAACCCGCGGCGCGCCGCCCTGAATCGCCGCCATCAGGTCTGCCCGGCAATCTTCCAGCAGAAAGCCCGAGGCCTCCTGGCGCCTCCGGTCCAGCACCGCGGCCAGCGCCCGCTGCTGCTCCATTTCGCGCGCGCAGCCGGCACACTGGTGCGTGTGCTCCTCTACGCGGTCTTCCTCTTCCGGCGTAAGCTCGCCGTAATAATAAAGCGGAATCAGCTTTGAAATCGAGTCGCAAGTCATGTGAAATCTCCCAACACCGCTCGCATTTTCTGGGTAGCCCGGAAGAGGCAATTCTTGGCGGCCTCTTCGGTGGTACCCAGCATTTCGCCTATGTTCCGCAAACGCAGCCCCTGGTAGTGCCGCAGTTCGAAAACCATGCGCTCCCGCGGCGTCAGTTCCTGGAGCGCGCATTCAATTCGTTGCTTCAACTGCCGGTTCCACATGCTGCGTTCCGGATCGGCGTGCGCCGATACTTCCTCGAAGGAGTCCATCCGGTCAAGCGGCCCTTCCGCCGTTTCCACCACCGCGGACTCCTCCTTTCGGACCTTCCGCTTGCGCAACTGGTCCAGACAGATATTGGTCACAATCCGGTACAGCCAGGTGTGAAAGCTGCAATCGAAACGGAAGGCGTGCAGGTTCCGGTAGACCCTCAAGAACGCTTCCTGGTAGACATCGCGCGCATCTTCCGGGGAGCGCAGCAGGTTCATCGCAAGTCTGAGCACACTCTGGTCATACGTGCGAACCAGTTGCTCAAAAGCGTCCTGGTCGCCGCCTTGCGCCGCCCGAATTAGCGAATCAACCTGTGGACTCAATCGGGCGCCCACCGCTCCGGCTGCATCGTGCCCCATATTTCACGTTTCAAACAGCGTGGTTCCAGCTCCCATTCCACCTTCCTGTGAAGATGGACGCGGCTGTTGTCATAATGTCACGGTTTTAGTGTGCGATTTTGAGACTGCGGCGGCACCACTGCCTAAAAAGTTTACAACGCCAGCCTATCACCGAAGGTGCCAATGGAACGGCCATCGGCCTGCTCATTGTCAACTGAGAGGAACACCATGCGTCGATATTTGCACACGATACTTTTTGCCGCGGCCCTGATGGCGCCGCTCGGCCTGAAGGCCGATGACCATCCGAAACGTTATTATGATCGCGAGCACAAGGACTATCACGAGTGGAACGATCGGGAACAGCAATCTTATGGGCGATACCGGGAGGAGAAGCATATCGCGAACCACGATTGGCAACGCGCCCGCAAAACGGAACAGAACGATTACTGGCGATGGCGCCACCAGCATCCCGACGAAGACCGCCACTAACTGCCGCCAGGCGCTTACCTAATTCGCGCGGTCGCTTGAGGGCGGTACCACACCCTTGAGCCGCATGTAGACCGAAAGGTAGCCGTACATTTCCGTGTCGTGGACGGTGTTCTGGATCAGAGCGCCAAGCTTGGAACGCTGCGCGCCGCCGCGGCCGGCAATCATTTCCACGGCGGTCTTGTCGTTCATGCTGTCCCAGGCGGCATCGCACGCGTCGAAGGATGCCTTGAGGGCGGCCACCAGATCGGCCTTGGCTTCTTTGGCGCCGGCATCGGACTGTTTCCGCTCGCCGGTCATCGCGCTGCATGTGCCAATCTGATTGGCAATGTGGACGATGCGCTGGCCCCAGGATTGCATTTCCGGAGTGGGCTTGAAGGTGTAGGCATCTTCCGGCATTTTCTCGGCGGCCTTCACCAGGTTGTTCTTGACGTTGTTGTAACTTGCCTTGGCCTCGGTGATGAGCGGGTTGGTTTGAGCCGGGTTGGTTTGAGCCGGGTTGGTTTGAGCCAGGAGCGCGCAGCTCCCGGCAAGCGACAGGGCGAGTAACACGATGGCACTGCGGTTCACGTTGGTAGTCTCCTTCCGGAAAGCCGTGGCTTGAGCCTCCGTTATTCTATCG
>Ga0105855_1000309_pt1 | contig 24404 bp, 24 predicted proteins | sample OrgsoiDNA_201059_FD_89680 | JGI IMG/M metagenome (GOLD analysis project Ga0105855, IMG submission 89680) | Permafrost soil microbial communities from the Arctic, to analyse light accelerated degradation of dissolved organic matter (DOM) -... | ecosystem: Environmental > Terrestrial > Soil >... | reverse complement strand
GATCACAGCGCCCAGTACCAGTTTAGTGCGATTCATTATAAAACCCTCTAGATTAAGTTAATCTCCATGTAGCGTTACAAGTATTACACAAACCTTTTTCTAATGAGAATAAATTTTTGCTCGTAACCGCTTTATTTTGATCGTTCGCTCAAAGAAGCATCTTTTTTTGCGAAAAAGTTAAAAATTGTAGCGAAAACAGCTGGATTCCATGGGACTTGTCCCATTTTTCCGTTAGCCGCTTTATGGTTTATTTTTGGATTTTTCAAAAGTGAGCCAAAAAAAACGCCGCGAAGTGCGGCGTTTGTGTCTAAATCAGTGTCACGTTTTAATTAAACCACGTGTACCGATGCAGTGTTGGTGGTGCCGCTTTGTACCAGAGCACCAGAAACCATCACGACAACGTCGCCTTTCTGCGCTAAACCGCTTTCCAAAGCAGCTTCTTTACCAATGCGGTAGAAGTCATCTGTAGAGGCGATTTCTTTAACCAGCTGAGTGATCACACCTTTGGTCAGAATTAACTGACGGGCGGTCACTTCATTGGTGGTCAGGGCAAGGATAATGGCGTGCGGGAAGTATTTACGTACCGCTTTAGCTGATTTGCCGCCGTTAGTTGCCACGACGATCAGCGGGGCATCCAGTTTTTCGGCGGTTTCAACAGCACCACGGCAAACTGCTTCGGTGATACGTAGTTTGCGATTGTCATTCTGACCGTCGATACGGCAATCCATAACGCGGTCTGTACGAGCGCAGATAGTAGCCATGATAGTCACAGCTTCCAACGGGTATTTACCCTTAGCACTTTCACCAGACAACATTACAGCATCAGTGCCATCGATGATGGCGTTGGCAACGTCGCCCGCTTCCGCACGAGTCGGGCGCGGGTTTTTGATCATGGAATCGAGCATTTGAGTCGCGGTAATGACGACTTTACGTGCGCGGTTACATTTCTCGATCATCATCTTCTGCGCGAAGATGACTTCTTCTACCGGGATTTCAACGCCCAGGTCACCACGTGCGACCATGATGCCGTCAGAAGCTTCAAGGATCTCATCGAAGTTGTTCAAACCTTCCTGGTTCTCAATTTTAGAGATGATCTGAATGTGCTCGCCGCCGTGTGCTTTCAGGTGCTCACGGATTTCCAGCACGTCAGAGCGTTTGCGGATAAAGGAGGCCGCAACGAAGTCAACGCCTTGCTCACAACCGAAGATCAGGTCACGTTTATCTTTTTCAGCCAACGCTGGCAAAGCGATTGAAACGCCTGGCAGGTTAACGCCTTTGTTTTCACCGAGGTCGCCATTGTTCAGCACTTTACAGGTCACTTCAGTTTCAGAAACCTCGGTAACTTCCATACCAATCAGGCCATCATCAACCAGAATGGTGTTGCCGATTTTCAGGTCAGCAGCGAAACCAGCATAGGTTACAGCGACACGCTTATTGTTACCAATCACGGACTGGTCGGTGGTGAAGGTATAAGTCTGGCCAGCCACCAGAGAGGCGTCTGCGCCGCCTTCCAGCTTCATGGTGCGGATTTCAGGGCCTTTGGTGTCCAGCAGGATGCCTGCTTTATGGCCTGTTTTAGCCATGACATTGCGGATATTTTTGATGCGTTGACCGTGTTCTTCGTAATCACCGTGAGAGAAGTTCAAACGCATTACGTTCATGCCTGCATCAAGCAGTTTGGTCAGCATTTCTTCGGATTCAGTTTTTGGTCCGATGGTACAAACAATTTTGGTCTTTTTCATGACGATTTTATCTACAAGTTGTGATGGATTGGGAATAAGTTCGCCTGACAGCACTGCTGCCCGCGAGGAATTTGGTTGGTGCCGGATTGTAACAAAACACTCTTAAGCGTAGGCGACTGGGGAACAAAGGGTGTGTAAAGTTCAGCCAAGACGTGGCGATCTGTACGATTATCAATCGTTTCGTATGAGGTAATACTTTTATAAGGGCGATATCGACAGATCAAGGGGCTGAGACCATTCAATCGAAGAGACGGTACGTATTATAAGGGCTAAGCGGCGGGAAACAAAATAAAAAACATGATGCTGCGCAAGCTTAGGCTAACTCTGTGGCGTTCGTTGCGCAAATAGCCAATATGGGCATCATGACGCAGAAGCGGTTGAACAGTTTGAGATGAAAGTGAAATAAACAAAGAGTGCGCATGACGAGAAGGCGATAAGCAAACTGCAGATGATGGATTCGGGAGTGTTAGGTAAGAAGGGGTGAGTGAGTAGTTTCATCTGGTGCGTCCGAATGGACTCGAACCATCGACCCCCACCATGTCAAGGTGGTGCTCTAACCAACTGAGCTACGGACGCACATCTGATAAAACTCACTACCGGGTACTTCGCAGAATTTTGGTGCGTCCGAATGGACTCGAACCATCGACCCCCACCATGTCAAGGTGGTGCTCTAACCAACTGAGCTACGGACGCATCTTTTTCTGTCTGCCAGTGCGGCAGCGGGGACGAATATTAACGACCTACCCGATGGCTGGCAAGGGAAAAAAAACATTTTGCCATTATATTGTGACCGAGTGATGCGTGAATGTTCACTGCGTTGATTTTTTGAACATTAATGATGAAAAACTCAGCCGCGTTAACAGGAGTATACGACGGCTGAGCTTTAGGTTTGAAGATTAACGCCCGACTTTATCCAGAATGGTGAACGAGGGTTGTTTCTGAATCCAACGGATACGCAGAGCCACCATCGCTGCTGCAAACGTCAGTCCCAGTATAAAGCCCCACCAGAAACCGCTTGGCCCCATTGCGGGGACCAGATAATTGGTTAGCCCAAGCAGATAACCCACCGGCAGCCCCAATATCCAATATGCCACAAAGGTAATATAGAAGATGGATCGGGTATCTTTATAGCCACGCAGCACACCGGTACCTATTACCTGAATGGCATCCGAAATCTGGTAAATCGCTGCCAGCAACATCAGGCTGGAGGCCAGTGCCACTACCTGAGGACTGTCATTATAGAGAGCGGCAATCTGCTCGCGGAATATCACTGACATTAATGCCGTAATACATGCCATCACGACACCGGTAAAAATACTGGTATAAGCTGAGACTTTGGCTCCATCAACGGAGGCTTCCCCCAGTCGTGAACCGACCCGAATAGTTGCAGCAACGCCCAGCGACAGAGGGATAACAAACATCAATGAGCCGAAATTAAGGGCAATCTGATGACTGGCAACGGCGACAATACCCAGCGGGGAAACCAGCAGTGCCACAATGGCAAACAGCGTGACTTCAAAAAACAGAGCCAGTGCGATCGGTAAACCTAATTGCGTCAGACGTTTCAGCGTGGACCAGTCAGGTTTGGCAAAACGGGTCGGCGCCACGATATCTTTCATCGAATAGGTGCGTTTTACGTAAATTCGCATGAGCAAGAACATCACCCAATAGACGGTACCGGTCGCTACGCCGCAACCTACGCCACCCAAAGCAGGAGCACCCAGTTTCCCGTAGATGAAGATGTAGTTAACCGGAATATTGACCAGCAGGCCGATAAAACCGAACACCATCCCAGGTTTAGTTTTCGATAACCCCTCACATTGCACGCGTAACACCTGGAAAAACAGATAGCCGGGTGCGCCCCACATGATGGCATGCAGATAACCAATCGCCTTGGCTTTGAGCTGCGGGTCAATATTGTGCATCAGCCCGATAATTTGGTCACAGTGATACAACACACTAATAATAAGCACTGATACGCCGGAGGCCAGCCAGAAACCCTGCTGTACCTGATGGGCTATTTTATCTCGTCGGCCTGCACCATTAAGTTGCGCGATAGTCGGTGTCAGAGCCAGCAAAAGGCCATGACCAAACAAGATTGCCGGTAACCAAATTGAGGTCCCAACGGCAACAGCAGCCATGTCAGTCGCACTGACGCCGCCAGCCATAATAGTATCCACCACGCCCATCGAGGTTTGCGCAATTTGGGCCAGGATAACGGGGATCGCGAGAGCTAATAACACACGCGCTTCTGTAAGGTACTTCTGCACGCATACACCTTTTATGATTTGAATAAACACGCCACGAGGGAATTGGCGCTAAGATAGCGGAAAATAACCCAAAGATTGTACATCGTCAGGCTTTTTAAGCAATAAAAGCTGTTAACGGTGGGTTACGTTTTGCCCTTTTCAGTTGCTGATATTTTGCCTTCATTGATTTGGCTTTCTATTAAATCTGCGGCAAACTGGCAGGCAGAAACGAAATACACTGCAGGTGCTTTTCTGCACAAAAATGAATGAGGCAGGCCTATGTTTACCGGTATTGTTCAGGGCACAGGAACGTTGGTGTCCATCGATGAAAAACCTAATTTTCGGACTCATGTTGTGCAGATGCCAGCACACATGCTTGACAATCTTGAGCTCGGGGCTTCGGTGTCACACAACGGCTGTTGTTTGACGGTGACTGAAGTGAAGGGCGATTTGGTCAGTTTTGATCTGGTAAAAGAGACCCTTCGTCTGACTAATCTGGGTGATTTACAGCCAGGTTCACAGATAAACCTGGAGCGCGCCGCGCGTTTTGACGATGAGATTGGCGGCCATCTCATGTCCGGGCATATTATTTGTACGGCGGAAGTGGCAAAAATTCTCACCTCCGAAAATAACCGGCAAATCTGGTTCCGTATGCCGCATGAAGATTTAATGAAATATGTATTACATAAAGGTTTCATTGGTATTGATGGTATCAGTCTCACCGTCGGTGAAGTCACTAAAACACGCTTTTGCGTGCATCTGATCCCTGAGACTCTGCAACGTACAACATTAGGCACTAAACGTCTGGGGGATAAAATTAATATTGAAATTGATCCACAGACTCAGGCCATCGTAGATACCGTCGAGCGCGTTTTGGCCAGTCGTGAAGCTGCTATGGCCGCCGCTCAGGCAATGGTGGAGCAACACGAAAATAATTAATCAGGGCATTAAGCTGTAAATAAAAAAAAGCCGGGCAGGGTAACTGTCCGGCTTTTATCACAAATGCGGGTTCAGATGGTTAACGCGGTACGCGAATTCCGCCTTCAACACCCTGAGGGCTAAACAGGACTTGCCAGAGCTGAATATCGCGCGCCCGGAACGCACCGGCACAGGCATTCAGGTAGTAAGTAAACATACGCTCAAAGCGGTCAGAGTATTTTTCCGCCAGCGATGGCCACGCCTGCTGGAAGCGCTCAAACCAGGCCATCAATGTCCGGTCATAATCCGCCCCGATGTTATGCCAGTCTTCCATAACAAACAGTGATTCGGTGGTCTGAGCAATTTGTTTGATGGAAGGTAAACAGCCATTAGGGAAAATATATTTATCGATCCACGGATCCACGCTTAAATCTGATTTATTCGACCCAATAGTATGCAGCAGGAACAAGCCATCAGGTTTAATGTTGTGTTTAACAACATCGAAGTAGGTCTGATAATTCTTCGGGCCAACATGTTCAAACATCCCTACAGAGACAATCCGGTCGAACTGATCGTTAAGATCGCGGTAATCCTGCAGCAAAATAGTGACGTCAAGATCCTTACAGCGGTCCTGAGCCATTTTTTGCTGTTCAGCAGAAATGGTGACGCCGACCACGCTGACGCCATAATGTTTTGCGGCAAATTCCGACAGCCCACCCCAGCCACAACCAATATCCAGCAAACGCAGGCCAGGTTTTAATTGCAACTTATCGCAAATCATCTTTAATTTGGCTTCCTGAGCTTGCTCAAGCGTGGTGGCCTCTTTCCAGTAGCCGCAGGAATACTGCATATAGGGGTCAAGCATCATACTGAACAGGTCATTACCCAAATCATAATGCTCTTTACCGACAATCCAGGCGCGTTTTTTGGATTGCAGATTGGTTAGCCGTGCGGCTGCGATGCGGAGTGTGTCTTTAAAATGTCGGGGAAGTTTACTTTCAAGACCGGCATTGAGCACTCGCTGGAAGAAGATATCCAGTCGTTCGCACTCCCACCAGCCGTCCATGTAACTTTCACCCAGGCCCAAAGAGCCTTCCTGTAAAACACGTTTGAAGAAATCAGGATTTTTTACTTGGATGTCGAAAGGGCGGTTACCGTTAATCTGCACATCTGCCATTCCCAACATTTCATTGACGATACGGTACCACTGATTGTCCTGAATACTCAGATCTTCTACACACGATGAACTCATAGCTTCTCCATCACTTTCTCTTCTGACTTATTAACCTGCCGGAAAAATACTAGGGCAATTTATGCAGGTCATTATGAGAACAGACGGTTATTCCGCCTTGTCTGATATGCGACTATGAACAGAGGAAATTAGAAGATCACCCATGACCAGAGTGGTATAGGGTGAAAAATCCTTTTTTATAAAACGTGACGCAGTACCCGCGCACGAAAGTAACTTGTAATAAATGCTTTATATAAATGTTATTTTAAACGGTTTTATTGAGTATAAACTCGCCTGCGCGCATTCTCAACGACAAATCGCGCGCGGCGATTATATTCTTTAAGTGACTGTCACCTAAGGGTATTATGACATTTGGTTAGCATGTTACGCTTCACCTTGTGATAAATCCTTATTTTTGGCAACGTTCACTCCATCCCTGTGCTCTGTTCTCTTTTTTGCCAACACATAACCCAGTGCGACGAGTGCCAATGTTCCCAGCATAACCGTAACGGTAGCCAGCAACGGGCGGGAAATAAACGCCGAAACCAACAGGCTGGCAAAAAAGCACAAACCTAATTGTAGTGTATTTTGCAGCGCAGCGGCTTTCCCTGTATTGGCAGGAAATGTCATTAATGCATTAGCAACCACAATCGGGTAGCAGGCACCGTTAACCAGCGCCATCAGACAGAACGGGATCAACAGGGTTAATAGCGTTGCGTCGGTAAGTGTTGCCACCAGGTAGAGTGACACTACGCTCAGTGCATAACCGGTCAGCAGCCAGGGAAGGATGCGGTTACCGTCGATCTTGCTGATTAACAAACGGCACCCAAATCCACCGATCAGGAAAGCGATGGTCTGCGGCACATAGCTCAGACCAATCACTCCAGGGGTGTACCCCATATCGCTAAGGATGAAGGGTGAGCCGGTCAGCCAGGCGAAAAATCCCGCTGAACAGGCGGCATAAATCATCACGTTACCGCTGAAAATTGGTGACGCCATTAATCTGAAAAAGCTAATCCGGTTTGCTTCGACGCTGCCGGCACTCTTCTTGCTCTCCTGAATGCGGAAAGAGCAAATTAAAAGTACAACGCCAATCGCCAGGAGCAGGGCAAAAATAGCTTCCCAATCGAAATGATTTAAGACCCAGGCACCGAGCAGTGGTGCAAGGGCAGGGGATAATGCAACCAGTGGCATTATCGTGGCGAACGTTCTTTTCGCGATGTCAGGCGAATAACGATCAACCACCAATGCCTGCCAGCTTACTGCCGCCGCACACACGCCGACAGCTTGCAAAAAACGCAGCGCCAATAGCAGGTAGATGTTCTGCACCCATATCATGCCCAGGCAACCCAGTGCGAAAAGCGTGAGGCCGGCGATCAGGATAGGTCGGCGCCCGAGCTTGTCAGACAGCGGCCCCCACAGTAATTGTCCAATAGCAAACCCGCCCAGGAAAATACTCAAGCTGGCGCTGATAAATCCTGGCGTAGTCGCCAGAGTGGCTTGCATGGTACTGAAAGCAGGCAGGTACATATCGGTGGCTAAAAAGCCCAGCATGCTCAACCCGGCAAGGTAAAGCATAAATCCAAAGGAGGGTTTCATGATTTTCTCTTTTTGTGGCGATGTTTGTTATGCGAAAAGTAAATTAACGGTGGCACAACGTGCAGGCGTTCTCAGGCGCGAAGTGTAAAGGTTGTGCTTACTGCTTGTGAAACGCTAATATTTGTACTCTTGCATCAAAAAATTTGAAAGCAGCCAAAAGAGGCGATTATGTGGTCTGAATATTCCCTGGAAGTGGTTGATGCCGTGGCGCGTACCGGCAGTTTCAGTGCTGCTGCGCTTGAGTTGCATCGGGTACCTTCTGCGGTCAGCTATACGGTTCGCCAGCTGGAGCAATGGCTGGCTGTGCCGCTGTTTGAGCGTCGACACCGCGATGTTGAGCTGACACCGGCGGGTCAGGTTTTTGTTGAAGAGGCGCGGCTGCTTATCAAAAAAATGATGGCGACGCGGCGCCAGTGTCAGCAGGTGGCGAACGGCTGGCGCGGGCAACTGAATGTCGCAGTGGACCGTATTGTAAAACCTGACAGGTCACGACGTCTGGTCACTGACTTCTATCGCGCCTTTCCTGATATGGAACTGATTATTCATTCCGAGGTGTTTAACGGTGTATGGGATGCGCTGGTAGATGGCCGCGCGGATGTTGCTATCGGTGCAACACGTGCGGTACCAACGGGAGGTCGTTTCAGTTTCCGGGATATGGGATTCATGGACTGGCACTGCGTAGTTAGCCCAGATCATCCTCTGGCGGCGCTCACAGCGCCTCTGGCCGATGAGCAACTGCGAGCTTATCCGGCACTTTGCATTGAAGATACTTCGCGCAATTTACCCAAGCGAGATACGTGGACGCTCGATAATCAGCGACGCCTGGTCGTGCCGGACTGGACCTGTGCCATAGACTGTCTTTGTGAGGGATTATGTGTGGGGATGATGCCTGTGCATCTGGTGGCGACGTGGATAGCCCAGCAAAAACTGAGCGTACTGACGCTGGCGACCGAATTCCCTGAAAGCGCCTGCTGTGTGACGTGGGACCAAAGTAATCAGTCTCCTGCGCTGGCATGGCTGCTGGAATATCTGGGGGACACGCCTACGTTAAATCAGGAATGGTTGCGTAATTAAAAACGCCTGCAAATTGGCAGGCGTTGTCGGTAAGATAACTCATCTGGTGAAACTAGCGGCGATAGTCCCGATATGGGCCATCAGCCACCGAACGACGTTCCACCAGTTTTGGGTGCACCTCGATGGTTTGCGACTCTTCACGCTTGCTGATAATACGGTCTAGCAGCATGGTAAAGGCCATTTCGCCCAGTCGTTCTTTCGGCTGATGTATAGTCGTCAGTGCCGGCGAGAAATAGCGGGCGTTGCGCACGTTATCATAGCCGATCACAGAAATATCCTGAGGCACTCGTAGGCCCATCTCATCTGCAGCACAAATGGCCCCCATGGCCATTACATCGCCGCCGCAGAATACCGCAGTAGGGCGCTGTTTCTGCATCAGAATTTTATGCATCGCCTGGTAGCCTGACTCCGGCTCGAAGTCGCCCTGGACCACCCACTCTTCACGCAGTGGAATATTGGCCTCTTTCAACGCTTTGACGAACCCCTGGAAGCGCCCGCCACCGGTGTTACGTGCTAACTGGCCGGGGATCACGCCGATGTCACGATGACCTCGCTCGATCAGATAGCGCCCGGCCATATAGCCACCTTCAAAGGCATTATCAATGATGCTATCGGTAAAGTTTTTACGTGCTTCGCCCCAATCCATAACCACCATCGGGATAGAGCGATACTCTTCGAGCATATCGAGCAACGCATCGGGATACTCTGCGCACATTACCAACAAGCCATCAACGCGCTTTTGTGCCAGCATCGCCAGATAAGCCTGTTGCTTATCAAGATTATTATGCGAATTACACAAAATCAGGGTGTAACCTTTAGCGAAACAACTGTTCTCTACGGCCTCGATCACTTCGGCGAAATAGGGCGCTTCGCTGGATGTCGCCAGTAATCCGATAGATTTTGTATTGTTGACCTTGAGGCTACGGGCCACCGCACTTGGCGAGTAGTGCAGCTCTTTAATGGCAGTCTGCACGGCGGCTTTAGTTTCTTCGGCGACGAAACGTGTTTTATTGATGACGTGCGACACGGTTGTGGTAGAAACGCCAGCCCGTTTTGCGACATCTTTTATCGTTGCCATGAAAAGAATGACTCCTGTCTGACGTGCCTTAGCACGTTAGCATTATGTTAATCGTTTGCCTGCGTGGATCTGACTGCTGCATAAGAGTTAAGCAGTGAAATCGTTGTTGGGTTTTTCAGAAAATGACAACTGTCTGAAAGAGCGTTGGAATGAATCGCCCGCCCGCAGCGTGGTAACCGCGAATTTTCTCTTATATCTTGCTAAAGGGGAAGTAAAAAGTCTTCTTCACACGGGGAATGATCGCGAGATTTTAAACCGAAACTGTGAGAAAATGCGTTGGCACACAAACTGTATGGCTTATGACAAGCCTATATTTGATCCAGAAGGGGTTTTTTAATGGATACTAATCTGAAATTAGCTCTCATTACTGTGGTTGGCGCACTGGCAATGATTATAGCGTTCAGTTTCACCGCAGTGATGCACTGATCTATTTTTCATCCTCATGTACTGAGGAGGGAAATGCCATAAAAAGGGCGATACCTATAACAGGAATCGCCCTTTTCAATTTTACCTATTCACAGCATTCGCAGATAATCGCTTTAGAGGCGAGATACTATGTCATAAACGTTTCGTTAAATGCTATTCATCGCTGATTAGCAGGACTTCGGACTTAACGAATCGTTTTAGGCGTCATAACCCGACGCGCGCCAACATAGTGATCCTGCCAGTAATCCTCGCCGAGTGAGGTGATTTTGATCTCTTCGCCCGTGCGCGGAGACTGAATAAATTTACCGTTACCCACATACACCCCGACATGATCGGCGGCGCCGCGATTATTGATTCTGAAGAAGACTAAATCGCCGCTTTCCAGTTCACCGCGTTTAACCGGTGCCGCATCACGAAGATGGTACATTTCGTTAGCCGTGCGTGGCATTTTGATACGGATCAGATCTTTGTATGCGTAATACACTAAGCCACTGCAATCAAAACCTGTATTAGGCGAGGTTCCACCCCAACGATACGGCTTGCCAACCTGATGCATCAGTTTCGTCATCGCGGTCTGCTGAGCATGCTGATAGCGTTTTTTGTGTGATGCGCTCAACGCTATAGGTTTGGTATCTTTTTCGAGTGACTCTTTGCTTGTTCGATGTCGTCCGTAGGCTTTTTTACTGTGCCGGTTACTATCATTCCTGGCATTCCTGGCGAGCGTCCGGCTCTCTTTCATCGACTCTTTTTTACTGACGGCATTTTTTGCCGTTTTCTTTTCAGGGTGTTCGCGGCGTACCAGTTTGTAACGAGGGGCCTTTGGGGTTTCTTTAAGTTTGGCTTTTTGCTGTTTAACCGGTTCTGCCTTGGATTTCTTACTGGTACGTGCGACGGCTTTTCGCTTTCGACGCTCATCAGGCTTTGCCTGACTGACATGGTTTTTCCGCTGTTCAGCAGCAATATGCGATTTTGGCGAAGCATGCGCCAGATTCAGAAATAGCTGGGTGAAGAGCAGTACGGAAAGCGTAAAAAATAAACGCATAGCGTCGTTACCAATATGGCCCAAAAGTTAAACATCAGAGATGTCAGAGTATTGCCTAAATGAAGCAGACAAAACAGCACGTATTGCCTCGATTCTAGACCATATTGTGAGAAAAAGTTAATGGCTTTTTGAAAGTTGCAAATATAGACATTTTTAGCAGAAAAAAAATACACTTTTCATGAGGTTGAAATTGCGCATCTGGCCGAAGTTATCTGTCACGTGGGTGTTAAATTGATCATCTAAAAATGTTATTCTGAATGAATGTTTATTATTAAGAAACGTCAGTGACGCTTATTAAACTGAGTCAGTTCAAAAAATTGTAAAATAGTGGTTGCAAAAAGCCTTATAAAAAATGGCGTTTTTATCCCGTGCCCGCCATCGTTACAATAGATGATAAGCGACAAGGGGGGGCAATTTTCACCCACATCCCGCGCATAATGAGTAATGACCGTGACAGCCATTATTTGGCTTGAGGAAGCAAGAAATGACGACACCAACGATTGAAAAAATTCAGAAGCAGGTTTCCGAAAACCCGATTCTTCTGTACATGAAAGGCTCACCGAAACTGCCAAGCTGTGGTTTCTCTGCGCAGGCTGTGCAGGCGCTTTCGGCTTGTGGCGAACGTTTTGCCTATGTTGATATCCTGCAGAATCCGGATATCCGTGCTGAAATGCCAAAGTTTGCTAACTGGCCTACTTTCCCACAATTGTGGGTTGACGGTGAGCTGGTAGGGGGTTGTGACATCGTGATTGAAATGTACCAGCGAGGTGAGCTACAAACGCTTATCAAAGAAACCGCTGAGAAGTACAAATCCTCTGAAGAGCAACAGCCAGAGTAATTTTTTATCCCCGTGTTTTAGCGGTGTGAAGCAAATAAAAAGAGCGGCTCAATGAGTCGCTCTTTTTTGTCTGAATTGTCAGGGCGTTGTCGCTGACGTTTACTCTTCGCTTTCTTGCGCCTGAGCTTCTTCTTCGTCCGCACTTGTGGGGAGTGGCCAACCACCCAGCCGCTTCCAGCGATTGACCAGTTCACAGAATAGCTCTGCGGTTTGCTCAGTATCATACAGCGCCGAATGCGCCTGGCTGCTGTCGAACGTCATACCCGCGCTGATGCAGGCTTTGGCCAGTACGGTCTGACCGAACACCAGCCCGCTTAATGCGGCGGTATCGAAAGTTGCAAAAGGGTGGAAGGGGTTGCGTTTCAAGCCGGCGCGTTCTGCGGCCGCCATCAAAAAGCTGTGATCAAAATTAGCATTATGGGCCACGATAATGGCGCGATTGCAGTTCTGCTCTTTCATCCCTTTACGGATGACTTTGAAGATCTCATGCAGGGCTTCGTATTCACTGACTGCACCACGCAGCGGATTCGACGGGTCGATGCCGTTAAAGGCAAGAGCTTCCGGCACCAGAATCGAGCCTTCGAAAGGCTCAACGTGGAAATGTACCGTTTCATCGGTTTCCAGCCAGCCATCTTTGTCCATTTTCAGGGTGATCGCGGCGATTTCCAGCAGCGCGTCAGTCTTAGCGTTAAATCCCGCAGTTTCTACGTCGATAACCACGGGATAAAAACCACGAAAACGGCCTCTCAGGGCGTTAGTGTCACAATTGTCGGCCATCAGTTTCTTATCTTCATCGAATTCAGCACGCATTATGGCAAATTTCTCTGCCATTTGCAGGTGGGCAGCGGGTAATGGCATTAAAAAAGGGCGCCTGAGCGCCCTGGAGGTCAGGAGGGGAAATTAATTTCCCAGACCCTGTCCGGCATGCCTGGATTCGATCAGTTCAATTTTGTAACCGTCCGGATCTTCTACAAACGCAATAATAGTTGAACCGCCTTTAACCGGGCCCGCCTCACGCGTCACGTTACCGCCAGCATTACGAATGTCTTCACAGGTCTGCGCGACGTCATCAACGCCGAGTGCAATATGACCATACGCTGTGCCGAGGTCATAGCTGTGCACATCCCAGTTATAGGTCAGTTCAATCACCGCACCTTTGCTTTCATCGGTATATCCTACGAATGCCAGCGAGTATTTATATTCGGTATTTTCGCTGGTACGCAACAGACGCATACCTAATACCTCAGTATAGAATTTGATTGAGCGTTGCAGGTCGCCGACGCGGAGCATGGTATGAAGTAAGCGCATAATTTCCTCTGATTGCAGGGGTAAGTAATGAATAACAGACTAACTGATTGTCACTGTTCAGGCAAAAAAACGCGGCAGCCGGAGGGCAACGGCTGCCGCACTGTTTTGAAGTCAAAATAGACTCTGTAACCTTATAACGACAATCTTACAGCGTTGGATAATCAGTATAACCTTGTGCGCCGCCGCCATAGAAGGAGTCAGCTTTTGGCTCGTTCAGTGACGCATGGCTTTTCAGTCGCTCAACCAGGTCTGGGTTGGCAATATAGCTACGACCAAAGGCAACGGCATCGATATAGCCTTTCTCGAGCAATTCTTCGCCTTTCTCGGCGGTATAAGCACCAGCACCGACAATCACTCCCTGATAATGGGCGCGGATTGCTGCACGGAACGATTCTGAATAAGGCTTACCGCCAGCCCAGTCTGGCTCGGAAATATGCAGGTAGGCCAATTTACGCTTATTCAACTCATCAAGCAGATACAGAGCAGCCTCTTCCTGATCTTCACCATTGTCCAGGCCGTTGAACGGACCCAGCGGGGAGATACGAATACCCACACGATCAGCGCCAATTTCAGCAATGGATGCATCAACGACTTCCAGCGTCAGGCGGGTGCGGTTTTCGATACTGCCGCCATAAATGTCGGTGCGCACGTTAGAGGCCGGTGACATGAACTGGTGTAGCAGATAGCCATGCGCCGCGTGGATCTCGATATAATCGAAGTCGGCTTCACGTGAATTGGCTGCCGCCTGGCGGAAATCATTGATGATGCCGGGAATTTCACTTAGCTCCAGCGCACGTGGGGTAGGGCAGTCAACGCGGACCGCATAACCTTGTTCATCACGCAGGCTGGTACGGGTATTCGGGTTGATAGCCGAAGATGAAACCGGCGTCTGACCGCCAGGTTGCACACTATTGTGTGAGATGCGACCGGTGTGCCAGAGCTGAACCGCTATGTGTCCTTCTTTCTGATGGACACCTGCAACAATTTTTTTCCATGCTGCAGTTTGTTCTGGCGTATGTAATCCAGGAGCGCCCGCGTAGCCTTTCGCCTGGAAAGAAACCTGGGTCGCTTCGGTAATAATAAGGCCCGCGCTGTGGCGCTGTGAATAATACTCACCCATCAGCGGGGTAGGAATATCACCGGGCTCAATGCTGCGCAAACGGGTCAATGGAGCCATAAATACGCGATTCGGTAAGGTCTTATTACCAACAACAATCGGGGTGAAAAGCTTAGTCATGTTCTAAAACTCCGTGTTAATAGACTGGTCGGTCTGGTGGGGCTTAAGCCCTGGCCAAAAAACGCAATCCTATTAGGGTTTGGATTCGTGATGAGTTAGCGGCGCTCTGACGCCATGTCAGCGCACCTTATCAGGGGGTTGCAATAGCATTTCAACACTTTCCAGTGCCGCCGCAAGGGGGGTCACTGAGCGTTTAATTTTTGCCAGCAGGGAAGCACCGAGCCACAGCGAATACAGTGTTGCCGCCGCGATGGCCGGTGAAACAGGTACGCTAAGCGACCCTTCGGCAATTCCTTTTTCGATGGCATCTTTGAGGCGGTTAATAACCCGCGTCGAGCCCTGTTCAAGACTATGCCGCATCGGTTCTGACAGATCGCTAACCTCAGCGGAGAGCTTGACTGACAGGCAAGCGTTGTGGCATTCACTGCCGCAGAAATTGGTAATATTCTGCGCGTAGTAACTCAGAATATGATGGCGCTGATCGCCCTGGCATTGATTAAAAAGCTGTTGCAGATGAGCATCATAATGTTCGAAATAACGCTGAATCATTGCTTCACCAAAGGCTTCCTTAGAACGGAAGTGATGGTAGAAGGAACCCTTCGGTACTTCTGCCGTTTTCAGCAGCTCCGTCAAACCCATACCGGTAAAGCCCAGACGCAGGCTCAATACTTCGCCGGTGGCCAGCAGATGTTCGCGTGTATCGATGTGTGGTTGAGCATGTTTGTTCATGGAAGTGAGAGTAATGGACCGATCGGTCTAGGTCAAGGGGCTCATCATAAAAGAGCACTTTTTTGTCAGGCGATTTGTTGTATTAAAGAGACGCAAATGTTGCAGAACATCAAAAGAAACTTGCGGGATACCGCCAAAGCGTCTTCAATAAGGATTCAATGATCGATGCGGAGACGTCGTGGCTCAACAGCTCGAGTTTTTTGACATTCCCAGCCCTTGCCGTGGTATCTGCCAGGCGGATAATCGCGGCTTTTGTCGTGGGTGCCTGCGTAGTCGGGAAGAGCGCTTCGGCTGGATGACAATGACCGACCCTGAAAAACGCCAGGTGCTGCGTTTGTGCCATCAGCGGCTGTTGCGTTTGCAGCGTGCAGGTAAAAAGCCTGATGATCCTCTGCCTGAACAACCCTCGCTTTTTTAATCCTTAGTGCATCCTGCAACTGGCAGAGATCAATACAGATATTGGCTTAGTTCTGTATGCTGTCAGTGTCTTACACTCTTTCATCATGAATATATCGAGGTAATAACATGGATCCCCGTACCCTACTGTCCGCGCAGGGCCCAGATTTTTCCCACATGATTTGCGGTTACTGGCGCCTGATGGAATGGAACATGACACCACAGCAACTGCTTGGTTTTATTGAACAGCACGTTGAACTCGGTATCACGACTGCCGATCACGCGGATATCTATGGTGGCTATGCATGTGAAGCGGCGTTTGGTGAAGCAATGCGCCTAAAACCTGCGCTGCGCGAAAAAATGCAAATCGTCAGTAAATGTGGGATTGCTACCACTGCCAATCCGCACAATACAATCGGTCACTATATTACTGACAAAAAGTACATTACCGAGCGGGCAGAAAAATCGTTGAGCAACCTGCATACCGACTATCTGGATCTGCTGTTAATTCACCGCCCGGATCCACTGATGAATGCCGATGATGTTGCTGAGGCATTCTCCTCACTGCATAAAAGCGGCAAAGTGAAGCATTTTGGGGTCTCCAATTTCACGCCTGCACAGTTCACTCTTTTACAGTCACGCTTGCCATTCGCGCTGGTGACCAATCAGCTGGAGATTTCACCTGTACACCAGCCAGCTATCCTCGATGGCTCGTTGGATTTGTGTCAACAATTGCGCATCAAACCGATGGCCTGGTCATGCCTTGGCGGCGGCAGCTTGTTCAGTGATGCTAAATTCCAACCACTGCGTGATGAATTGCAAAAAGTTGCAGAAGAGATCGGTGCCGAAAGTATTGAACAGGTGGTGTATGCGTGGGTGATGCGTTTGCCATCACAGCCGCTGCCGATCATCGGTTCAGGCAAAATTGAACGGGTGAAATCAGCCTGGAAATCCCTGTCGCTGGAGCTGACGCGTCAGCAATGGTTCCGTATTCGTAAAGCCGCTCTGGGTTACGACGTACCTTAATTCTTCGCCCTCGGCGTCGCACGCAGGTGACGTCGAGGACGTTGGATCATATCGAATTAACGATATTCAGTGTTTGGTCATGCAGGCTGAACCGGGCTGCCAGTAGCAATTTCTTCAATTGAAATTGCCTGCTGTAACTGTGACAGCGAGCAATACAGGCGCCAGATGACCCCGGCCAGTTCCCGGCCCGATTCATCATGATGATGTGCCAGTGAGTTGCTGATGCGCATGAGTTCAATCAGGCTTGAATCCAACACGACATGACTGACACCACGCTCAGTCATGATACCTTTCAGACAGTGAATACAGACATCACGCACGGCAGATAACGGGTCTGAACGGGTTTCCCATTCGCGCAATTGCCATACGATATGGCTACAATTGAGCAACACCACGCCCCAGCGTAACAACCAGGTTCGTGAAACCTGATCCTTACTTTGGTTGAGCTGATTGATCCGATGATAAATCAGTGATTCAAACTCGAGATGGCTAAGTTGTGGTTTACGACTAAGTTGGTCGATGAAATCACGACGCAGTGCGCGGATAATACGTCGGCTCTTACGTTTGTCAGAGCTTGGCCGTAATACTTGAAAGGCAATTCCTGCCAGCATTACGCCTACAATTCTGCCAATCCCGTCATTGATAAATCCGCCATAGTCATAGCTTGGCGGATTGGTCACCGCCAAAAATGAACCGCTGAAGACAATCAGCTGTCCCCACAGCCCTGCAAAGCGCTTGTACTGCAACTTCATCATTTGCATGGTGACCAGAATGGGCAGCAGGAAGGCGCAAAATACCCAAAAATCATTAAGCTGAATCATCAGGCCAAATTTGAGAATAAAGCAGGCAACGAACAGCAACAGCAGGGATTTAATTAGTAATGTGATGCTGCTTATGGGGGAGGCAGTAGAAGAGTAGAGCACACAACTTACTGCTGTCAGCGCCACGGCAGATGTCCCTGAGCTCCATTGAGTGCTCATCCAAAACCAGCAGGCAATAACAATGCATAAAAAGGTACGAATACCGTTATAGGCGGCTTCGTAGGTATCGGTGTGTTCAGTAAGGCGATTGACAGGCGGGGGCTGCAGAAATTCCACCTGCGCGGCGTTGGTATTTTCAACGCGTTGTAACCAGCGTTCGTTGCGCAGATAGAGCCAACAAAAGTCTCGCAATCTTTTCCAGAAAGCCTGATAGCGGAAATCTGAGGTGTCATGCGGTTTTATCTGGCTGAGTATTTTGGCGATTTCGTATTTATTACTTTCGGGATTTCTGAGCTCATCCAGTAATAGAGCCAGCACCTCGTAGAGTTGTTCTGGTGGCTGTGGCCAATTGAGCAGCATGCGCCGCAAACTGGAAATATAACTGGTCATCCGCAACTGGTGGTGCAGTAAATAGTTGAGGATATTGTTTTGTTGGCGAAGACGGTAGTGGCTCCATACCGCCTGAATACGCAGCAGATTCATGGTGAGGATCTGGCCGATTACGCCTTCGTGTGAGGTGCGGATTTGGTCGGTGATATCCGGACGCCAAAGCAGTTTAGCGTGATCCAGCAATTGCGCATGCATTTTGCGCAACGAGGTAAGCAGGGCATCCCCGTCTGAGGTGCTGGGAAGAACCATCATCATAAAACCGCCGCATAAAATCCCCGTGATCACCTCACAGACACGGGCCTGGGCAATATCAAAAATCTTACCCGTGTCGGTCACGTTGACTGTTGAGAAAGCGATGATCGCGGCGGTATAACCGGCCAATGCGAATGCGTAGGAGACATTATTTTGATAATGGTTGGAAACGTAAGTGCAAAGGCCTAACCATGCAGCGATGGAAAAGGTAAATAGCCAGGGGTCATTCAGACAATGGCCAGCGATCAACACCGAGGCCAGCGCGCCAATCAGGCTGCCTATGACACGCCCAATACTTTTGCTGATCACCCCCCCAACGGTAGGGAAACTCACCACCGCTGCAGAAGTCATGGCCCAATAGGGATCGTCGAGCTGTAAATAGAAGGCGATGAACAACGCCAGGCATATTGCAATCGAGTTGCGCAGGGCATAACGCCATTGTCCGCCCGTGGCTTTTCCCCACGGGGTGTTTTTCCATTCAAGCCAGGATAGATTCACGGCGCCCGCCTTCAGTAATGCACGGAAATAGTGGCGGTAGTGCCTGCGACCAATACGACATCGGCAGGGACATTGAGCAATTTAATGCGGACGGGTACACGCTGGGCAAGTCTCACCCAGGGAACATTGGGCTTAACGTTCATTAATAAATCATCGGAAGCATCCACACTCTGGTCATATATTGCCCGTCCAATACTTTCGACCTGCCCCTGTAACGGAATATTGCCATTGTACAAAGTAATATCCGCCTGACTGCCCTCTTTAATATGCCGCAGTTTCGTTTCTTCGAAATAGCCTAAAACATAAAATGAGTGCGTATCAACCAGCCCGACGATAGGCGTCCCGGCAGTGGCGTAGTTACCTTTACGGGTTTGCAGGTTGGTAATATAGCCGTCAGTAGGAGCAAATATTTTGGTTTTGCTGAGATTCCACTTGGCCTGTTCAAGCGAGGCCTGTGCGGCTTGATATTGCGCTTTCATGGCTTTGGCCGAAATATTGGACTCGTCGAGTGATTCAGCAGAGATAATATTGGCCGCCAGCCCACGTCGGCGTTGCGCTTCATGATTCGCTTTATCGAGGTCGGCACCGGCCTTGGCAAGTGCGGCGTCGGCATTATCCAATGCTATCTGGTACGGCACCGGGTCAAGAACGAAAAGTAAATCACCACTTTTAACAAACTGATTATCATGGACATCAATATCAGTGATACGGCCTGATACTTCAGGAGTGATATCAACCAGTTCGGCGCGAACTTTGCCGTCCCGTGTCCATGGCGACTGCATATAGTAATTCCACATCCACCAGCCAGCACATAATGCGACGGCAAAAACCAGCACCGTTGAGAAATATTTCAGCGTCTTAAATTTCATGTTCTTACCCATTGACCAGAAGTAACAAGGCACCACAAATAGAGATGACGAAAATAGACAAATCCATCAATGTTGGATGCCACACCTCGCCGGAATAGATCCACTCACGCAAAAGATGATGGATCAGAATCCAGAAAACCAGCCCAAGCAAAATGGCCTTAAAAATGGGTGGGAAATAAAGCGAGGCTCCCAGAACTAAATCCGTCAGCGGGAAGCCTGAAAAGAACATTTGCGCATCCACAATATTAATCTCTGCGGGTGATTGTGTTATAAACGAGGTCAATGCAAGGAGGCACAGGCCGTTACCTGACTGACAGTGATAAGATCCAGTATATCTAGAAACGTAATTACACGAATTAAATTCCAAAAACTAAGCTAAACTCTGGGGAGTCACCTTAGCATGCTAATTATAAGGAGGGTTAATTGGAATCGAACCTAGGATCAGACTTAGCACGATTAGTTCGTGCCTGGCGAGCACTGATCGATGAGCGTTTAAAACCGCTCGAGTTGACGCAAACGCATTGGGTCACCTTGCATAACATCAATATGTTACCGCCAGAACAATCACAAATTCAGTTGGCCAAAGCGATCGGAATTGAGCAACCCTCTTTGGTCAGAACGCTGGACCAGCTTGAAGAGAAGAAACTCATTACCCGCCAAACCTGTGCAAGCGATCGCCGTGCAAAACGCATCAAACTCACAGAGGAAGCAGCACCGATTATCAATGCAATGGAGTCCGTGATTGATTCAACGCGTAAAGAGATCCTGACCGGGATGTCTCATGCAGATATAGAACAGTTATCTGGCATGTTGGCTCGTCTGGAAAGGAACATTGCCGCGCTGCAAAGTAAATCATAACAATCCCGCTGTAGTACGTGTGGCTTTCAGTCCGTTTCTAATTGCCAGTAGCACTGCCTTTTCTGACAGCAACGCGATTTTATGAGCTCATGATAACGCTGTTATGGCGTTTGAAAGCAAAAAAAGCCGGAAGCTTTCGCTCCCGGCTTTTCTGTTTTTCAGGATCCTGACAAGCGCAATCAGGCGCTTGGAGATACTGTAACTGTGCTGCCGCTGGTTGCCAGGCTTACACGCTGGCCAACGCTGAACTTGGTTGGACCGGTTTTTTGTACAACCTGAATGGTGGTGCCATCATCGCGACGAATTTGCAACTCGACGGCATTAGATCGATTAAGAGTGCTTTGCACTCCCTGACCGGCTACACCACCGAGTACTGCACCACCCGCCGTTGCCAGGCTACGGCCCGTACCGGCACCCACGGTGTTACCAAGGAAACCACCCAGTACTGCGCCACCCAGTGCACCAATAATGTTGCTTTCATCGCCGCCCTGAATCTGTACCGCACGGGTTGAAAGAATGGTGCCGTAAGAAACCTGCTGGATCTGTTTGGCCTGAGAAGCGGAGTAGACATCGCCTGATGCCGTGTTGTCATTCACACAGCCTGCAAGAGTAACACCCGCGAGGGCGACGGCCAGAAAACGCTTAATCATAAAATGCTCCTGTTTAAATTCACGCGACTACAGTCTCAAAAAATCGACAATGCAGGGGCGTAGGTCTAACGTTCCACGGTTCAACATCCTGTCGAGGGTGTCGAGTAGCTTAGAAACTCCGGCTGACACTTAGGTAACTTGTTGAAGCTCATTCCTAATAAAGCCAAGAATACATGAGGTCTGCTCAACTAATAATAAACGGTGGTTTATGATTTAGACAGTGTTTGTGTGAAATCACCCCCCAACAGACTTCCGAGTCTTAAGGGTAGTCAATATCTAAGCTTGTTGGTCTGAAAGGTGGGGCTAAATTAACAAAAAACAAACGCACCAATCACATAGCGCAATAAAAACCACGTTACTCATAGCGCTGCCAGGTGAATTCTGCTTTATTTGACCCTAAAGCACGAGCGACCGTTTTTTCCGGAGGGTTAAAGGATGTTATCTATGAAGTCAGGACGCTATATCGGTGTGATGTCAGGGACAAGCCTTGATGGGGTTGATGTCGTGCTGGCAGCCATTGACGAACGCATGGTCGCCCAGCAGGCCAGCCATTCACATCCGATCCCTATCGAATTGAAAAATGCCATCTTGGGAATGTGTCAGGGACAACAGGTTACGCTGGCGCAGGTTGGTGAACTCGACACCCGGCTGGGTATTCTGTTCGGCGAGGCCGTATTGGCGCTGCTGGAAAAAGCCGGTATCAGCGCTGAAGAAGTGACGGCCATTGGCTGTCATGGGCAGACGGTGTGGCATCAGCCTAAAGGTGAAGCGACATTCTCGATGCAGTTGGGTGATAACAACCGTATTGCTGCTCTCACCGGTATTACTACTGTGGGTGATTTCCGTCGCCGCGATATGGCTTACGGCGGGCAGGGCGCACCACTTGTACCGGCATTTCACCAGGCATTGTTGGCGGATCCGGCTGAACGCCGGATGATCCTCAATATAGGGGGGATTGCTAACCTCTCTCTTCTGCTGCCAGGCCAGCCAATCCGTGGTTATGATACCGGGCCTGGTAATATGCTGATGGATGCCTGGATCTGGCGGCACCGCGCACTGCCTTACGACAAAAATGCCGAATGGGCCAATGAGGGGCGAGTTAATCTGACCTTGCTTCAACAGATGCTTTCTGACCCCTATTTTGCTGAGCCGGCACCGAAAAGTACAGGGCGCGAATATTTCAATATTTCGTGGCTGGAAAAACAGCTTGCCAGAGTGCATCAACTGGCACCCGAAGATGTCCAGGCCACGCTGGCTGAACTGACCGCCGTCAGTATTGCAGAACAGGTACAGTTGGCTGGTGGGTGCGACCGCCTGATGGTGTGTGGTGGCGGTGCGAGGAATCCGCTGGTGATGGCACGTCTCTCTGCAATGCTGCCGGGGACTGAGGTTTGTACCACGGACACTTTTGGTGTCAGCGGTGACGATATGGAAGCTTTAGCCTTTGCATGGCTGGCATTTCGAACGCTGTCGGGAAAATCGGGCAATCTGCCGTCGGTCACCGGGGCCAGCCGCGAGACGGTGCTGGGGGCAATTTACCCGGCCTCCGTCAACAGTAGCCGATGATATCTCGGCTTAATCTCAATGTGTTATGCCTCAGGGCGTGGTAATAAATCGGATTAAGCCAGAATCATAAGGAGCTATAAGATGAAAAAAGCGATCTTCGCTTTGGCAGGGTTATCACTGGCAGGGTGCAGCCAGCTTCACCATGAGCCGCCAGCACCGACGGAACAGTTACATTATCAGTGCGGGACAACGCCGCTGACTGTTACGCTGGATAAACCCGCGCAGCAGGTAGATTTCCTGCTCGATGGCAAACAACTGAAGCTGAAACAGGTGGAAGCTGCATCGGGCACTAAATACAGTGACGGCCAATATACCTTCTGGTCAAAAGGCCCTGCAGCGTTCGTGCAGCGTGGTGAGGTAATTATCCTCGATGACTGCGTACAGAAATAGTCGTTAAACAACGATCCCCCTTTTTTCTTTGCCCCGCAATGACGTGTCAGGAAGATTGAGATCCTGACGCGTCAGGCGCAGAATAGCGCCTACCTCACTTTGTCGCGTACTGAACTCATATGACTGATAATAATGAATTTGATGTAGCAGACTCCCGCCGTGAATACACCCGCGGTGGTCTGCGTCGTGCCGATCTCCCCGCTGAGCCTCTGTCGTTGTTTGAGCGCTGGCTGAAACAGGCTTGTGAAGCCAAACTCGCCGATCCTACCGCGATGGTCGTTGCCACGGTTGATGAGCACGGGCAACCTTTCCAGCGCATCGTTTTGCTCAAACATTATGACGAAAAAGGGCTGGTATTTTATACCAATCTGGGGAGCCGTAAGGCGCAGCAATTGGCCAACAATAGTCACATCAGTTTACTGTTCCCTTGGCATATGCTGGACCGTCAGGTGATTGTGCTCGGCCAGGCCGAGCGACTATCTACTTTTGAAGTGATGAAGTACTTTGCCAGCCGCCCTAAAGATAGCCAGATTGGCGCGTGGGTGTCTCAGCAATCCAGCCGCATATCTGCACGTGGTGTACTGGAAAGTAAATTCCTTGAACTCAAACAGAAATTTAGCCAAGGCGAAGTGCCGCTGCCGAGTTTCTGGGGCGGTTTTCGGGTAAACGTGGCATCCATGGAGTTCTGGCAGGGCGGTGAACACCGTCTGCACGATCGGTTCATTTATCAGCGCGACGCCGCTGAGAAAGAAACTGGTTGGAAAATAGACCGCCTCGCTCCCTGAACCACGAAAAATCACTCGATTCCCTAGCGCTGGGACGACGAGCGCTTTATTCTATGTCGTTCCCCGTAATGGTGAGAGAAAAGGCACATGCGTGGCATGATGCCAGACATGAATCTGCACAGGTTCAGTAAATAATAAATGGAGTCTTTGATGGCGAGCAGCAACCTGATTAAACAACTGCAAGAGCGGGGCCTCATTGCCCAGGTGACGGATGAACAAGCGTTAGCAGAGCGACTGGCGCAAGGGCCAATTGCACTCTATTGCGGTTTCGAT
>Ga0105855_1000296_pt1 | contig 25279 bp, 16 predicted proteins | sample OrgsoiDNA_201059_FD_89680 | JGI IMG/M metagenome (GOLD analysis project Ga0105855, IMG submission 89680) | Permafrost soil microbial communities from the Arctic, to analyse light accelerated degradation of dissolved organic matter (DOM) -... | ecosystem: Environmental > Terrestrial > Soil >... | reverse complement strand
TTAAAGAAAAATAAGTGTTATATGTTACGGTTCACCACAGGCAATATACTGGATTCAAGTGCCGAGGCATTGGTCAATACCGTCAACACGGTCGGCGTGATGGGGAAGGGAATTGCCTTGCAATTTAAACAAGCGTTTCCACATAATTACGACATCTACAAGCAAGCCTGTCTGAACGGAGCTTTAAAAACAGGTCAGCTATTAACAGTTAAAGACAATGATTTGCTTTTGGGCGAAAGATTGATTATCAACTTTCCCACCAAACAGCATTGGAAAATGCCCTCCAGGTATGAATACGTGGAAAGCGGGTTAATTGCTCTCGTTGCATACCTCAAAGAAAATCCCGTCAAAAGTTTGGCAATGCCCGCATTGGGCTGTGGCAATGGCGGACTTGAATGGAACAAAGTAAGACCCATGATTGAACAATATTTGACAACACTGGATATGTCAATATGGGTTTATGAGCCTATATTTAAGGCTACCTAAAATTTACAAAAATTGCCCGGCGGGCTCCCCGGATTCCCGGGGAGCCCCGATTTTTTACGCCCCGTGTTTTCGCTCGTTGATTGTTTTGGTGAAAACACGGGGCGCTTTGAAAATTTTTAAATTCTCCCTCAAGGCAACAGATGGTTTAAATTGTTATTGATCTAACATTGATAGGGTAATCTCACAGATCAATTCCTTAACCCTTTTTCAACTTCCTCTTTGTTGTTTTTGTCCGTGGGGTCAAAATGGATCGCCCCAGATATATCACTTTCTTCAATTGGAAAAGACAGATAACATTCGGGGTTTTAACCCTTTTTCAGTTTTTTTGATAGCTTGTTTTGCTATAAATCCAAATTAATTACATATAATTGGTTAAATTAATTTAACATTGAGATGCTGATCAGCCCTCTTCCTAAAGAAAAGGAATTGCTTTTAAAAATAGCAAGGGGTGATCACCGTGCATTTTGCTTAATATTCGATAAATACCAAAAATATGTGTTCGGCTTCGGCAGGAAACTCACCCGTTCTACCGAGCAAGCCGAAGATATTGTTCAACAAATCTTTTTAAAGATATGGGAGGGGCGTGAAAACCTTGTGGAGGTCGAGAATTTTGAGGCGTATTTGAATCGCTTGGTACGCAATCAGTCTTTTGATATTTTGAGGCGGCACCAGAGCCATGCGAGGGGCGACGCACAGCTGAAGCTGAGCGTGACAGAGCGTGATAACAGTATGGAGTCTCAAATGAATTATAAAGAAACGATGAAGATCCTTGATGAAGCAATTCAGCTTTTGCCGGATCAGCAAAAACGGGTTTATCAGCTTTGTCATCAGGATGGTTTAAAATATAATGAGGCTGCGTCCGAAATGAATATTTCGCCAGATACGGTTCACTATCATATGAAACTGGCATTAAAATCCATCCGGGACCATTTTAAAAGAAATGCCCTTGCATATCCTGTTCTATTTGCGTTTTTATTTAAGAATATCTACGCGCGTTAGACTTTATTCAGGTCGTTTGGCATTGATTTCTAATCCGATATAAATCTTAAAATATCTTTCCCGAACATAGAAGGCTGCTCAAGCTCTCTGCGGAAAAGAAATCATGATTTGCCGCCCCCTGTGATTTTATAGATCATGATGCACCACTTTTTGTGGTTTATGGTGCTACACTTTATATCAGATCGTGTTTTAATCCCATATCGAACAGGTTAATTACTTAAACCGCGTATGATTACGATAAAGCCGGATTCGGCTACGACCTTCATAATAATTAAACGGACTTTTGAATTTACGATAGACAAAATCAATATTCATCTATCATAAGCTACAAAAGTGGTGCATTAAAAGTTCATTTGTGCGCCCCCAAAATATCTTGTTTTTTTTAACAAATCCACTACCCTCCGGGCTTAGTTACGCGTCGAGCAATATAAAGGGTATTAATTTACTTTTACTATAGTATTAAATTTAGATGAAACAAACAAATTTACGTTTGACAGAACTTTTCCATAAATACATGGAAAATAACATGATTGAGCTTGAACGGGCTGAATTTTCAGACTATATCGATGATCCTGTTTATTCGGATGAAATACAAGATTTACTGGGCGAGGCCTTTCGCAACCAGGGCAACAGCGAAAGCCTTTCGGCAGATGCGCGCGCCAGAGTGCTGGCGCATATTTTAGGTACAGGTTATGCAGATGCTCAACCAGGGGCATTGACGAGATGGAAACAAGTGCTTGCCGTTGCCGCAGCAGTAGCTGGAATCACTTTCAGTGTGTGGGCTTATTATGCCAATAAAACTGCCGGGCCGCTACAAGGCGGGTCGCAATATTCAAATGATGTCGCTCCAGGTAAACAAGGCGCAACATTGACATTGGCAAGTGGTAAAATGATTAGGTTGGGTGATACACAGAATGGCGAATTGGCAAAGGAAAAAGGTGTGGTGATTTCTAAATCGGCAAATGGTCAATTGGTCTATCAGATCAAAGCTGATACCGACACAAAGCGGCCACCATCACCAGTCGACGAAAGTGGTGTGACAAATGTTCTTTCCACGGCGAAAGGCGAAACGTATCTTGTTAATCTGCCTGATAAAAGTAAAGTATGGCTTAACGCTCTTTCCAGTATTACTTATTCTACGACATTGAATAAGAACGGCGAGCGCAGGGTAAAGCTCGACGGGGAGGCGTACTTTGAGGTGGCCAAAGACAAGAAACATCCATTTATTGTGGAAAGCAACGGACAAGACGTAACGGTACTGGGTACGCATTTTAATATCAACAGTTATAAAAATGAAAGTGCCGTAAAAACTACCTTGCTGGAAGGAAGCGTGCGGGTGCGTCCTTCAGGGGCAAGCGCCGATGGTGCTGAGCATGCCGTGATCCTTAGACCTGGACAACAAGCTACATTCACCAGGGAGAAAATAAAGGTAAGTGAAGCAGACATAGAGGAAGCCATGGCCTGGAAAAACGGAAAATTTATTTTTCGTGACGAAAGCTTAACCAGTATTATGCGTAAAGTATCCATCTGGTATGATGTTGAAATCGTTTACACTGTGGATGTCAATGATTTGACCTATTGGGGATCTCTTTCAAGAAATGCCAATATCTCAGCCGTGCTGAACTATTTAAGTAAAACGGGTAATGTCAGCTTCGAAATCCAAGGCAGGAAAGTAAAGGTCTCGGCCAAGAAAACTACAAACAATAAATAATTAACCCTATATCGATAACCACAAAACCCATCAGCATGATCAGATATTTACAATAAAAGCAGCAAAAAAATGGGTGCTAAAAAAAGCGCATCCCGAGTTCGAGTCGGGATGCGTAAAGTTTGAGCTAACCCTTTCCGGACCAGGTCCGGAAAAATTATTGAGAGAAATCAACAAATAACCCAAACTCATCAAAAGTATGAAACGATTGCGACATTACAGCTATGTTCTATAGCCGTGTTCCGAATCGACTCACTACTCTTGATAAAATTGCATGAAGCAAATGAAAATAAATGCTTTTGAACCGCGAGAGCCCAACTATTGGCTGTCTCCCAAAATTCTATTGGTTATGAAAATAACTGGTTTTTTAGTTCTGATCGTCCTGATGTCCGCCAGTGCTGCGACCAGGGCGCAGAAGATTACATTGAGTGAAAAAAACACGCCGCTAAAGGTGGTGTTGGATAAAATACGACTCCAAAGCGGGTATGATTTTATCAGCAGCTCAAAACTTCTGGAATCAGCAGATCCTGTAACTGTTGAAGTGACAGGCGAAAGTATTGAGGCTGTGTTAAAAATGGTTTTTGAGCATCAGGAACTAACTTATGAAATTGAAAATAAGACTGTTCTGATCGAGAGAAAGGAGATGTCTTTTATGGATCATATCATCGCTCATTTTAAGGAAATTGATGTCAATGGTAGAATAGTAGATGAGAAAGGAAAACCTTTGCTCGGAGCGAATGTGATAATAAAAGGGATAAACCGGTCAGCTACCACAGACAAGGATGGCCTTTTTTCCTTTAAGGGCGTCGACGAAAAAGCAATACTGGTAGTATCGTTCATTGGTTTTGAAACACTTGAAATCCAGGCCAGTAAAATCAACGGTTCTGTAGTTTTGAAAACGAAAAATTCAAGTCTTGACGAAGTAACAGTAACTACAGCTTATGGTATCGAAAGAAATAAAAAGGAACTTGGTTATTCGACCGCAAAAGTAACTGGGGACGAGCTCAACAGAGCTAATAGCGGAAGTATTCTTAACGGCCTCGTGGGTAAGGTATCAGGTCTTAACATCATGACCGAAAGTTCTGAAATGACGCCGAAAATGAGGATACTGTTGCGGGGGATCCGTTCTTTTGGCCAGGACAGTAACAACCAGCCACTATTTGTATTTAACGGGGCTCCGCTTTCTTTTGGATCTGATCTTGATGCCGCTGACCGTGCCGTTGAATTTATCAATAACTTAAATCCTGCTGATATCGAAGATGTAACCATTTTAAAAGGAGCAAACGGAACTGCCATGTATGGGCCCGAAGGCGTGAACGGGGTTATTATCATTACCACTAAAAAGGTAAAGGCTGGTCAAGTGTCGGCAAATGCCAGGGTAAACACTTCTTATACGCAGATAGATTTTAGACAAAGAACGGATCAGCGTACCTTTGGTGGTGGAGATGATCCCGGTACTTTTGGTGGAAAATCGACAAATAGCTGGGGTCCTGCTTATAATGGCAGTATGATTTCCATCGGTTATCCAGATGTGAACGGACAATATCAAAAGGTTCCCTATGTGGATCTGAATGACCGTTATAATTTTTTTAATATAGCAAGAACCACCCGTACAAATGTCTCTCTCTCCCAGGCCGATGCGACATCTTCCCTGTATCTTGGTGTGGGCTATGTGGATCAGACGGGGTTGTTGCCGGGAGATATGCAAAATCAAGTGACGGCCTTCTTGAATTCCAATAAGAAACTAGGTAAATCGGCTAATATTCAGTTCAATGTAAATTATGCTAACGCTTCGAGTGACCGGGGACCTGACGTAACTTCTCAAGTCTTAAATATCCCCAGCTACATTCCGTTGCTGAGTTATAAAGACTATCAAAATTCTTATTGGGGCAGTGTGGACAATTACTGGTCTGGCATAAACCCATATACCACCCTTGCCAATAACAGGCAGACACAAAATGATAATACAATTACAGGTAGCATTACCCTTAATGTAAATGTACTTCCGTGGTTAAGCGTTAAAAACCAGGTGTCCATTAATTACCTGGCACGAACCAAGAAGAACAATACTGAACCGGTCACCTTTTCTGATTTTGCAAAGGTGGATCCCCTTAAGAGTACTAACGTGCAGCCCCATACATTAGATTATATGCTGGATGCTATGAGTGTCAATAATGACCTCCTGGTATCTGCGCTACAGAAAACAGGTGATTTCGTGCTTCGTGGAAACCTCGGCGGAACAGTCAGGGCGAATGCTGATAAACAGCTGCAAACACAGGCAACCCTGGTTATCCCGGTTTTTAATGATATCTATTACCGGTCTGATTATGGTATTGCCGGAGACGAGCTGACTACTCAATCGAGAAGCCTCTCGGCACTCGGGAATTTTTCAATAGGATATAAAGATAAAATGTTCCTGGAATTGACCGGACGTAATGACTGGGATTCAAGGCGGGCAAAAGATGCCAGGGGGAAAGATTTTTATTTCGGTGCGAACAGTTCACTGGTCTTGAAAGAAATGGTTCCTTTCCTAAAGGACCAGAAATGGCTCAGCACCTTCAGGTTGAGGTTATCGGCAACACGGACAGCCAACATGAATATTAAACCACAGGCAAGTGAACAAATCCTTAACTTGATTTATCCTTACCCCATTACAAATGCAGCTACGGGAAATTCAATCCTTGGGTATGGGATATTTTCCAAGCCTAATGCCGAAATCAAACCCGAGAAAGTGTTTTCACAAGAATATGGTACCGAAATTGGGGTAATGAATAACCGCATCCGATTGGACGCGTCCTATTACCATCAGGTTAATGACGGGGTGATTATGGCCGTTGCTGTTCCCGCTTATAGTGGATATCCGGATCTGGATAACGCCGGACTCTTTAGAAATACAGGGTGGGAGTTCGATTTGAATCTCAATCCCCTGGTTAATTTGGGAAAGGACTTCAGCATTTCTTTAACCGGCCGCTTGGCGATCAATAACAACATGGTTTTGAAAGTTTCAGATATCTACAAAGGAACATTCATCGCACGTGATCCTAACGGAAACCCATTTTATGCAAGGGAAGGTCATTCTGCATTTGAATTCCCCGTTTTCGACTTTATCCGTGATCCTGAAGGAAGAGTCGTAGTAGATAAAACCTCAGGCTTGCCTACTGTGGACTATACGAACCCCAAAATAATGGGCCAAACATTGCCGGTATATCAGGGTGGTGTGACTTTAAATTTGGTTTACAAAGGGTTTACCCTGTCTTCTCAGGCAGATTATTCGGCGGGGAATGACCATTTGTATAGTCCAACTCCAATCCTTGACGGAACCAGCACCTTGACGTTATTAAATAACAGACAAGTTTTTGTATTTCCGAATTCTGTCATCCAGGATAGCCCTGGCCATTATATTCCGAATACGAATGTAGCGGTTTCCAATGCGGGAAAGGACCTTTATTCGCGGTTTGCTGCAGCAACTATCAATTCCCTTTCAAGTGCCAATTATTGGAAGATCAGGGAAATTGCCTTGCAGTATGAAATGCCGGTGAAGAGTAAATGGATTAAAAGAATGGCCATAAGTGTATATGGACGTGACTTGTTCTCATTTTATCCGCATTCTAATATTTATGGGGATCCCGTGGCTTCCAATGGTCCTGGTTTGCCACTGGTTCAGCCACAAGCAATTGGCTCTCGCCCGCCAAGTCAAAGCAATAACGTGAGTGGAGGGGCTGCCGATACAAATACGGCACCTGGCACTGTTCTCTACGGATTTACTTTTGGTTTAACATTTTAATCATTTAATTAATATCATATGAAACGATTTTATAAATCTATTGTCCTGTCAGCTTTTCTGGCCACCCTGGTGCTGCCAATGGGCTGTAAAAAAGATTGGCTCGATGTAAACTACGATCCCAGGGAGTTAACCGGTACCAGCGCAACTCCAGATTTAATTCTGGCTCCATTATTGGAGGAGGCTGCAATAACCTCTACTGACTTCGAATACCTGTCGATGTGGATGGGGTACTGGGCTGCCCCCTCTTTGGCGCCCACACTGAATCTTACCAATTATACCAATGTAGCTTCCACGGTAATACCCAACCAGGATATTTCGTTTTTAGAGGATAAGGCAACGTCTTTGGGTGAGGATTTTTATACTGGGGTTGCTAAAGTACTACGAGCACTGGCTTGGAGCAGGGCTGTGGACAAATTAAACGCCGTACCTTACACCGAAGCCTACAAGGCGAATATTTTGGACCCTAAATACGATGATGGCCAGTCCATTTATGAAGATTTGATGAAGCAGCTTACTTTGGCAAGCGGACTGATCAAAAACGCGGATATTTCTAAAAATATAAAGATTAGCGTGGTAGACATCATGTTTCATGGAGATAAATTGAAGTGGATACAGTTTATCAATACCTTGAAACTCCGCTTATTGATCCATCAAGCCAATCGCACGGATCGTGCGGCCTACATCGCAACAGAGATGCAGGTGATCAAAAATGAAGGGTCCGGATTTTTACCTTCAGGGGTTAACGGGTCCGTTAATCCCGGTTATGCTTTAACGGTGAAACTAACACCTTATTACGGACTGTATTCGAGTCATAACATCAATGGAGGGTCAAGGAACGATCTCACTACAGGCGTGAGCAGTGTTGATTTCGCACATGCAAACGAGTATGCGCTCAACTTATTAAAGTCGGACAATGACCCCAGGATCGGGTTTATTTATTCAACAACCGATCTTGCATTGCCTGTAGGTGGTGCGGAGCCGTTCCCGCAACCCGCTCCTGCAACTTTCAGGGGCAGCAGGTTTGGCCTGGCGATAAATACGATTCAATATCGTTACCAAAGCAGGCGGTACATTTCTGCAGTAGGCGGCTCTCGTAATACGGGAGTGGTCACAACCGCATCAGCAGGTATTATCAAAGGAAACAACATGGATGGATGGGTGATTACCAGCGTGGAAAGTGCCTTTCTACAGGCTGAAGCAATTTATAGGGGCTGGTTGCCGGGTGACCCGGAGACCAGTTACAAAGCGGCGGTTAAGGAATCATTCCGGTGGCTTAACGTTGGCGGAAACAGTGCGAGTCCGACGCTTTCTGATGCGGTGTTTGACCCTTGGTACGCCAGCCAGGCAAGTAATCAAAATGTTAATTGGGCGGCAGCGCCTGATAAATATAAATTGATCATGTATCAGAAGTATATGGCTTTAAACGGCATAGATGCTACAGAAACATGGACAGATTACCGCAGGAATGGTGGGTTTCCGAATGTTCCTATTTCTGTCGACCCAACAAGGGTTGGAAATACAATCCCCATCCGCTTCGTCTATACTGCCAATGAAATCATTACGAACGCTGATAATATAAACGCCCTTGGGGTAATCAACGCCTTTACAAGTAAAATCTGGTGGATGCCTTAATCCTTTAACCTTAAAAAATGAATGTTATGAAATATATAATAATGCTGGGGATGGCTTTCCTGTTGTCCAGCTGCCTTAAATCGAACGAGCCTATTTTAGATTACCGCGGTATAAATCCTGCTGTGATCATCCCTAATTCTAACTTTCCTTCGATGACAGTTTTTCCGACCCGTGCGATCGATAGCGTTTTCGGCGTGACTACGCTAAACCTGACCGCCAAGTACGCTTTCCAGGTACCAGCTCCGCGGGATATCTCAGTTACCTTTACCCGTGACGATGCCTTGATGGCTACATACAACCAGACATTCGGTAACACTTACCTGCCGCTTCCGGCTGATTGTTACGTGATGCCGACTTCGCAGGCAGTAATCAAAGCGGGTTTACAGGTTGGTGTGCTTCCCGTTACACTGATACCCTCCAAGATCAGCGGTAACAGCAATTACGTTATCGCATTTACCGTTACCAATGCGGAGGATGTCAATATAGCAAACAATTTTAAAAGCATCGTTTACACGCTGAAAGGTAAGTAGGCACTATGCAACAACCGGCAGCCATTGGACTGCCGGTTCATTCTATTTTATAAAAAAATAATCAATGAAATCACAAAAAATATTGATCCTTATAGGTATTTGCCTTGTCGTTACTGCTTTCAATAAAATATACGCGCAGCAATTGCCTATTGATCCTCAAGTTACCATCGGGAAATTACCTAATGGCTTTACGTATTATGTTCGTAAGAACAGCATCCAGAAAAAAAGGGTAGTGATGTACCTGGTCAACAAGGTGGGCTCGATCCTTGAAACTGAAGAGCAAAGGGGGCTTGCACATTTTATGGAGCATGTAAGCTTCAATGGTAGCACCCATTTCCCAGGCAGCACACTGGTAGATTTCCTGGAAAAAGCGGGCGTACGTTTTGGTGCCGATTTAAATGCATATACCTCTTTTGATGAAACTGTTTATCAGCTTCCTATAGCGCTGGATAAACCCGAGATGCTTGGCAGCGGACTACAGGTGATCCGTGATTGGGCAGATGAAGCTAGCCTTGATCAAAAGGAAATTGATAAGGAGCGCGGGATAGTGCTGGAAGAAAAGCGATTGAGAAGCGGCGCGAGTCAAAGAATCCAGCAACAAATTTTCCCTTTAATGGTCAATCAATCCCGGTATGCTGAACGGGAGGCTATTGGTACCGATGAGGTGTTGAACAACTTTCGCCGTGAAACTTTGCTTTCGTTTTACAAGGATTGGTACAGACCTGATTTACAGGCAATTGTAGTGGTTGGGGATATTGATGAAGAAGGTGTGGTTGCAAGGATCCGGAAATTGTTCGGCGACCTTAAAGCACCGGATATGGAAAAACCGAGGCCTGAGTATAAAATTGACTTAACCGGAAAAAATCAGTTTCTTGCTATAACGGATAAAGAGGTGCAGGGCACACAACTCCAGATCAAGATCAAGTATCCTCACAAAAAGTTATTGACCAATCTGGATTATCTTGATCATGTCGAGAGAAATTTGTTTAATCAATTGATGGCCATCCGTTTCCAGTCGGTATCCCAAAAAAATGCGGGTAACTATTTATCAGTCAATGCAGGTTTAGGCCCGCTTGTGGCAAATGTTGATGCCTTTAGCGCAAGTGTATCAGCGAGACCGGGTGAACTGGAAAAAGGATTTGCGGCGCTCTGGAAAGAAATCAGCAAAATTAAATCTGATGGATTTACGGCTGCCGAACTGGAAATGGCCAAAACCAGGTACCTGACTGCTATGACTGCCGCTGCAAACGAGGGTGACAAAATACAGTCTGCCCAATATGCGAAAGAATATACGCGGCACTTCCTTCTGGGAGAAGCAATTCCTGGTATTGAGAAAGAGGCGGAACTTACCGAAGCCTACCTGGCAACTATAAGTCTGGCCCATCTGAATCTGATGGCCAGGCAATATATTACCAACACCAACAGGGATGTGTATATCATCGCGCCCGACGCGGCAGCAGCAAGTCTTCCCAATGCGCAGCAAATGGAGGATTGGTTTACAAAATATGAAAATACGGAAAGAGTCGCTGTTTCACCGGATGATGAAAGGGCGGCACTGGCCCTCGTTAAAATGCCGCTGATCCCTACGCCGCCAGCTAAGGGGAAAGTAGTTTCTTCCAGTAAAAATAAGGAGTTGAACATTACTGAACTAAAATTAAGTAATGGCGTCAGGGTTATTTTAAAACCAACAGCATTTAAAAACGACCAAATCAGTTTCAGCGCATTTAGCCCTGGGGGAACATCTGTTTATCCGGACTCGGATTACCTGTCGGCATCCAATGCGGTGTCTATAGTTGTCGGGGGAGGGCTTGGCAGTTTCAGCAGGGAAAATCTCCAGCAAAAATTGACCGGAAAACAGGTTTCAGTGACCCCTTATATCGCTGAACGCATGGAGGGGATTTCAGGAGGGAGCGACACGAAGGATCTGGAGACCGCCCTTCAACTCACCTACCTTTATTTTACATCGCCCCGCAAAGATACTGCAGTATTCAATGCGGATATGAGCCGTCTTAAGGCGGTTTTAGCCAGTCAGATCAACACTCCAGAAAAAGTATTCAGTGATACGCTCACGGCTGTAATGACTAACAATAGTTTCCGCAGGAGATCGCTTGGCTTTGCGCAACTTGGCCAGATAAATCTGGACAAGGCTTTCAGGGTTTATCAAGACAGGTTTAAAGATGCCTCAGATTTTACGTTCGTTTTTGTTGGAAACTTTGATCCCAATAAGATCCAGCCTTTACTTGAACAATATTTGGGTTCACTGCCTTCGACCTACCGGAAGGAGATGCCCCGGGATCTTGGAATTGAAATTCCAAAAGGGACCCTCAATAAAACGGTGTATAAAGGTTCGGGAGATAAAGCAACTGTTCGGCTGCTCGTTAGCGGGAATTATGTATTTAGCGGTGAAAGCGCACTTCAGTTGCGTGCACTTAAATATATTCTGAGCTTAAAAATGATCGAACGCCTAAGGGAGCATGAAAGTGGGGTATACTCGCCTGCAGTTAGCGCTACTATGAGCAAGAGTCCAAAATCACGTTATCTTTTTTCGATACAGTTTAGCTGTGCCCCTGAAAATGTGGATAAGCTGATCAATGCAGCCTGGGATGAAATCACCAAACTAAAAAACAACGGGCCAGCGGCAGATGACCTGGAAAAATTTGTGGCGGAGGAGAAAATAGCAAATAAAAATCAATTAGAAAGCAATGGGTTTTGGTTAAGCTATTTGACTAACCAATATCAGGAACAACTCGATCCAAACGAAATTTTATCCATGAACTCAAAATTGGACGCATTGACAGCGGCGCAGTTGAAAAATTCAATGAATGCCTATTGGGATGGTAAAAACTATATCCGTGCCGTGTTGATGCCTGAAAACAGGCGTCAATAATCAGCATATTCATTGTACCCCCGATCAAAGGAACCTGATTCCTATGATCGGGGGTTTTTAAGTTTATTTTCCTCGCGGGGCTATTCACGCGACGTCTTTTCAGGACATTGGGTTTGAGGGCTGATTCCAACTTTGATTCGCTTGCTTTTTACTTCCCCGCTCAGGTTTCACCAACGTTTTATTATTTAGCGTGTTTTGAAGTATCTGGCTGTGTGCTACCCGACAATAACCTTTGCCGCAATAGCCCCATTTGTGTACCCACTTTCTGGAGACCCCTAAAGCCGGTTGAAAAGGCCATTTTTGCCTTTTCTCCTCTGAAAACATTCCATGTTAAAAACTCAATCAAAATAAACAAACATAGAGGTAGAAAATACAGAAGCCGCATCATTGGATTATGACACGGCCTCTTTATCTATTTTTACCATTGAAATCAACGGAGAGACATCGTTCGGAGAAGATAAAACGAAAAGCCTGGTGATGTAAGCAGATGTAATATGGTTTTTTAAAGAGTGCAAAACTTTATCACCCGATAAATCGCATCAAGCAATTTATCGGTAAACCAAGTGCCAGCTATTAATTTCTCTGGATTTGGTCCCACTATATCTGCAAACAGGAGTTAAATGAATATTTGTCTTGGTAGTAGCATTACGTTTCATTCACTCTTTTATTGATAGATACGTTTATGAAGAGCTACCTGATTACTTGAGCGCTTTTTTTAGTTCAGTTGCAGCCTGCAGCATGGCCGAGCGGGTTGCAGGTACATTAGCAAGGGGGTTAAGAAGCCCCCAATCGTGGATCATACCATTATAACGGGTTGCGGTAACCTTTACGCCTGCTTCGTCCAATTTGCGGGCATAAGCCTCGCCCTCATCACGCAAAACATCATTTTCAGCTGTTGCTATAAGCGCAGCCGGCAAGCCCTTTAATTCATCGGTCGTTGCCCTTAGCGGAGAGGCATAAATCTCTTTTCTGGCATCGGAACCTGCGGCATAGTTATTCCAAAACCAAATCATCATATTCTTGGTTAGGAACCGTCCTGTAGCAAACTGGTTGTACGAGCCGGTTTCAAAGTTAGCATCCGTTACCGGCCATAATAAAATCTGTAGTTTAATTTTAGGCCCTTTTTTATCCTTTGCCATCAGCGAAACAACGGCGGCCATGTTACCACCCACACTGTTCCCCACAACAGCCAGCCGCTTACCATCTACGCCAATCTCCAGACCGTGAGCCGAAACCCATTTAGTAGCAGCATAAGCCTGATTGACCGCTACCGGGTAATGCGCTTCAGGTGAAGGCGTATAATCAACAAAGATAGCGGCTGCGCCCGACTCAACTACCAGGTCCCGAACTAAACGTTTATGTGTCGGAAAATCTCCCAGTACCCAACCTCCTCCATGGAAGAACATAAACAGAGGCAGTATCCCTTTTGCATTAATTGGTTTAACGATATGAATTTTTACTTTCATACCGTCCTCGGTAATTACCTTTTCAGTAACCGCTACACCGGAAAGGTCAACCTTAACTGAATTTTGCGCGCCTGTCAATACTCCGCGGGCTTCTTTTGGTGATAATTGTTCAATTGGCTTACCTGTTCCTGAATTAAGTGCTCTTAAAAATGGCCGAATATGGGTGTCGACATGTGGGTCATTCGACGGATCAGCATTTTGACCAAGCACCTGAGTACCAAAAGCGATTGCAATTAAAAATGTACCAGCAAAGTTTAATAAAGATTTCGTTTTCATGTTTGATATTTTACATTGTTTTAATTAGAGTATATCTGTGTCGTTAATTATCGTGCCATTTATTTAACTATCTGTAAATGAGAATTATAAATAAAAAAAATCAAATTCAATTCTCTTTATTTAAAGAAAACATTGTATCCTATCGGTATTTCAAGACTTTTATTGAATTACCACAACCCCAAACAATACATACTTAAAAGTGTATTTTCAAGAAAAAAATCACTTCATCTTACAGGGTTCGGGCTCCTTATAATAGCCGCTTACGAAACTTTCCATGTTGCGAAGCAGAATTCATAGCAGGGCACAGCGCTATTGCACCCTTAACAAACAAAAAAAATTTAAGACCCAAAAAGGGAGGGTGAAGGCCTTTAGGGACCTCATTATGGATAGGAAACAAGACTAATTGCCGGTTGGCTAAAAGAAACAAATTGCATAAAAACAGCGGAGGTATGCCATTTTATTTGCTATTATTAGAAGGAATGTTCCCGTTTAGTTCCGCGACCCCGCTTTTTATCGATGCCCAATCAATTGATGCTCAGCCAACAAAGCACAGGCGTTTTGCATTATTGAAATCACCCGTTAAGTGGCTTCCAATGAAGCGACTCCCGTTTCCAGGAGTCGCCCAATTGACTTCTATTTAACTATTAACTTATAAAGAACGAAAGCTCTACCAAAGATCATCCTTGCGCCGGTATATATTGACTGATAAGCGCGCTATAGCATATAACAGGAACAGGATAATCAGGACTAAAACAGCGATCGCGATATTCTCTGCCGATACCATTAAGATAAGCTATTGAATATGATGCTCACTGTTGTTATGCTATTGAATGACTGGATTGGCTTCCAGAGTTTTTCTAACCCTTACCTGGATATCCTGCAGGTGATACCGGGTCATCCGGTCTGTTACTTTGGGCAAGGCGTAATTAACCTCTTTTTGTAGTCTCAATATATCTGCCCTTAAAACCGAAAAGGCATCGGTTTCGATGTTGCCCGGTGTTGATGAAAGTAATATCTGTTGTAAGTTGGCCACATAACTTTTCTGAAGATTCCTGCGGTACGGATCAATGGCTTTTCCGGTTGGCAGTTCACTCCATATACTATGATGAAGAGCCGTTATATATTCGTCTAACGGATAAGCTTCATTATTAAACGCGCGTTGGTTGCCTAAAAGCAGATTGATTTTATTTATGTCCATCAATTTGTTTAACACTTTTACTTGTAGATCCTCCACAAAATCAGGGTGAACAGCTTCGCTTGCCTTGCTGGTAATAGCCGGGTTCAGTATCCAGTAAGGCGTTGTGAAGAGCTCTCTATTGTAAAAAGTAATAGCTTCCTGTTGAAGAGCTTTGGGCGTAGGCTCATAAACCGGCTTACCATCCGTTTCGCTGCGTGGTGTAGTGTACAAACCGCCAACGTTGCTCATTACATGTTGCATATAGCGGGTAAACTGATCTTTTAAAGCACTATAAGCACTACTCAGGTTTTCATAGCTGCCACCTTCTTCATGGGTCCATGCCGGTAAATTGGGTAATATTCTTTTCAGATTTTTAATCCCGTACGAACTTGCCTTCATCGCATTATCGCCCAGATCCTCAGAAAGGCAGCGGGGATCATTTCTGGTTGATTCCCTGTTATCTATACCAAACCATAGCCTTGGGTTTTTAGCCAGTCTGTCTGTTGTAAGTTTATAATTAATCTTGTTGTCGGCGTCAGGTGTGGCAGCAAAATTATTTTTATAACCCCATTCTATTGCCCAGGTGTCATATTCGCCAATGTGCGGGAACAGGCCATTTTCAGGAATATGGTCTTCTGGCTGTGCTACATAATTAAAACGCGCATAATCCATTATGCTGGCGGTGTGGCCGTGAATAGCCAAATAATGCTCATTGCGCAAACTATCAACCGGAGTGCGGCTGCTTGAACCCATATTGTGGCGTAAACCAAGGGTATGGCCAACCTCATGACTGGATACAAAACGAACGAGTTGCCCCATCAGGTCATCATCAAACTTAGGGTGTCTCGCCTTTGGATCGACTGCTCCGGCCTGTATCATATACCAGTCATGTACCAGTTGCATCACATTATGGTACCACCCAATCTGGGTCTGAATAATTTCGCCGCTGCGCGGGTCATGAACTTGCGGACCGTAAGCATTCGCTATATTTGAAGGAAGATAATTTATAAAAGAAAATCGCGCATCGTCCATGTGCATGGTGGTATCTCCTTCCGGCCATTCCTTACCCATAATTGCATTTTTAAAACCAGCTTGTTCAAATGCCTTTTGCCAATCGTTAATGCCCTGTATCAAAAACGGCCGCCATTGCTTTGGTGTAGCCGGGTCTATGTAAATAACAATTGGTTTTGCAGGTTCCACCAATTCGCCTTTTTTCCATTTATCCAAGTCAGCCGGTCTAGGTTCCAGCCTCCAGCGTAAAATAAACTTACGGTCTTCCACCTTTTGCTGGTCATCCGCAAAATTATAAACCTCATCGGCAAAAAAACCTACCCGCGGATCAGCAATGCGTTGCTGCAGGGGCACTAATGGTAACTCAACAAATGAAGTGCGGGTAACCAGTGTATTCGGATTATTACTTACACCGGCTTTGCCCGGAACATTCTTTATAACAGAGATTTCAACATTAATAGGATAAGCAGCCGTAGATTGAACAACAATATCTTTCACCAATTTAATATCCATTACGGGACCTAACTTAGAACCACTCTCATTAAATAAACTGGTAGGGAGTTTGAGATAACTTCCGATATCAATCACATAGCTATGACGATCCTTGCCGTAAGCTTTTATAGGGAAAGAGGCCACTACAGGAGCTTCATTGGAGTTGGCTACCGCCCTGAATATCCTGTTCGTGCTATCAGCATGACTAATCACCAGGTCATAACGGATGCGGATGGTCGAATCACTTAGGTTTTTTTCAAAGCTTATCGTTTTTTCATCCAGATATTCACCAGCATAAACGCCCAGCCCGCCGGGGCCTTTTTCAAGGCGGTTAATAACTTCAATATCCCGATGCAAAATAGAATCAGGTATTTCAAAATAAATGGTGTCCTTGTGTTGGTGTACGGTAAATAATCCTCTTTTCGTGGTGAAAAGTTTATTTATCACCTTGGCGTAAGGCTTGATAGTGGTCCGTGGAAATTCAAATCTTTTTGGGGTATCCAAAGCCGCACTGGCCGGTGCAGACGTGCCAATCCGGATAACCTGTGCCCAGGTGCCGCATACCGCCAGCGACAGGATAATAGTTAATAATATTTTTTTCATGGTTGTTTTTTTATTTATTTTTGGTTGGATTTATATGGTGAAGATCGTCCCCAGCCATTGTTTGCCCGCCGAGTTTAATCTCCGGCATTCCTGAAAGTTGTTGTATAAAATAGTTGGCCCTGAGTGCTGAGGGCGAGTCCCACACAAACACAATTGATGCGGGCAAATCTTCTCCTTCAAGGTTTTGTATGGTGATATCCTGACGTTTTTGGATGTCGTTATGGTTATTGCTGCAAAAATTTACCAGTACGCCTGTTTTATGATCTTTCTGCAGTTCAGCCCACAAAAACCTGGTTAGTGGCTCATATGCTTTTACCAGAGTCATGGCGGTTTCATCATATTGCGGATCAGGCAGCGAAATTGCCAACAAGTTATGACTGGCACCATCTATGATCAAAGTGGTATCAGTGGTATAAAAAGGAGAACTGTCGGAAATCTTCGGCATCAACATTCTTTCGCCTAATACGCCTGCCGAATAAGTTATTGTATCCGATAGCATTTTTCTTGCCGGACGGCTTGTCTTTTTACAGGATATGCAAATACTCAACAGCGTCATGGCTATTGACATATTTAAAATTTGAGTTCTGTAAGTCATTTGATAATTAATTTAATTTTTCATCGGCTAATAGTTACCCCATTACCACCCCTTTCAGTGTAGTTTAAATGGTTAATTTGTGGTTAAATGAGTTTAGTTATAGCCGGGGTTTTGAGTTAAAAACGGATTGCTTTGTATTTGTGCCAGCGGAATAGGGAACAATGCAGCCGTTGGCGTCCAAGCTGTTTTTTCGGTGCTCAAAACTGCATTAATTGTGCCTGTTCTTTTCAGGTCTAACCAGCGGTTACCCCACTCGCAAAACAGCTCTACCTGCCGCTCATGCAGGATAGCATTTAATACCGAGGTTTGGTCGGTCGGCCCCGAATATGCCGCGAGGCCCACACGTAAAGGCGAGCGCACTTTGCCTAAATCGGTTAACGCCGCTGTAATATTATTTTCCTGGGCCAGTACCTCGGCTCTGATCAAGTAGAGTTCACCGAGCCGGATCATCATATAATCTTCAATGGGAGCAGCCGCGGTTCTATTTTTATACTTGAACGGATAATAATAAGTGGTTCCGTTGACCGTATTTGTGCCTGTCCATTGTTGCTTGCGTAGATCACCGATTTCAAATACACTCAACAACTTACTGGATAATGAATAGGTTGGAATGACAGTAGCTGAAGTAGGGACAAAGATTGTTGCTTCTGCTGTTTGTTTATTTGTGCCGTTGGCTGGCAGCTGCCAAATAGCCTCATTGCTTCCGTCTAAAAATACGGAGGTAAGGTTTTGTACCATGGTGTACAAGCCAGAGTTAATTACAGCGTTTGCCGCGTTTTCTGCATCCGACCATTGGCCCCTGTATAAATAAACTTTGGCCAGCAGCGCATCGGCCACATACAGGTTGGGTCGGGCCCTGCCTGCCGACGGATATGTAGGTGACAGCAGTTGCCGTGCATCGGTAAGGTCCGTGATAATCTGTTTATAAACATCGTCGGAAGTTGCTCTGGGCAACGATTGATTAACTGTGAAATCACTTGAAAGTACGAGCGGCACACCTCCGAATACATTAACCGCGTAAAAATAGCACATTGCCCGGTTCACCTTTAACTCACCGGTGAGTTGTTGTTTAAGTGCGGCACTAATTCCAAGGCTGCCGCCAACACCTTCCAAACAGGCATTAATGCGATATATGGAAGTATAAACATTACTCCAGTTTGTGGCGTTCTTAATGTCGGGAGATAATATTACATTACCATACATGCCCAGGTCAGAGGCATTCCCCGTTGTAATGGGCACTAACTCATCGCCGGTAAGGCCGGTATAGATGGTAAGGGCACTTCCGTACATATTGGGCACGGCAGCTGCAACGTTGTAGCTGTTGTAGAGCCCGGCTATAGCTCCCATTGTACTGATACTATCTGCAAATAAAGTTTGCGAGGATATTTGATTAGCCGGAGGCGGTATTTCAATCAGTTTTTTGCAGGAAATGGTTGTGATGGTCATCCAAGCACTGGCTGCAATACATAAAATACGGGTAATATTGATATGATTTTTCATTTTTTTCTGGATTAAAGGTTAAATGATATGCCACCGGATATGGTGCGTTGCAACGGGAAAGTGAACAACCCACCTGCTGATTCGGGATCGCCCACCTTGTAACCTGTAATAATGAATAAATTTTCGGCATTGACATATAGCCTGCCACTTTTAACATGCAGTTTTTTTGTGAGTGAAAGCGGAAGGCTGTAAGATAAGCTTACGTTTTTCATCCTAATATAAGATGCGTCACTATAGGCGCCTGATGAACTTGAAAAATAAAGAACACTAGGACTAAAGACAGCCGAATTGCTTGCAGTTAGCTTTTGTATATCAGAAATATCACCCGGTTGTTGCCAACGGCTAAGTGCGGCTACGGGTAAATTGATGAGCCCGCCGGGTATTACTGCATTCGTATTGCCGTACAAGCTGCCTAGGTAGTTAAGGCCGGTTTGTTTGGTAAACTGCAAGAGAAAGGATAAGCTTATGTTTTTATAGGTAAACGTATTCCCCAATGCGCCAAAAAAAGTAGGATCAGGGTTAGATATAGCCACCTGGTCGCCACCATTCGCTATCTGCCCGGATTTCGGACTGTATGTGGCATTCCCTGCTGCATTGTAAAATTCAAAAACTCCCGTTTGCGGATTAACATCCATATACCGGTAACCGTAAACTGTATTAATGGATTGCCCAATGTTGTATGATGACGCGTAAGATGATGTAGCCAAACCGGGAAAAGATTGTAAAGTATTACGATTACCCGAAATATTAAAATTAGTTGACCATTTGAATTTTGGTGTGCTGATATTGGTTGAAGTAATGGTAATTTCCAGGCCCGCATTTTGCACGGTTGCCGGGCTGTTGGCGATTACCGATGTGAAACCTGTTTGGTTGGGCAAAGGATAACTGAGTAGTTGGTTGCTTGAGCGGTTGCGGTACCACGTGGCGTTTAACAATATTTTGTCATGAAAGAAACCGAGGTCAAGCGCGGCGTTAAGTGACTTTTTTATGTCCCAGCTGTAATAGGGATTAAAAAGATTAACAGGTTGTAGTGGACGTATACCTTGAAATGTGTTAGAATTGATGATAGCCTGCCAAAAGGCCTGATATTTATAAGGTGCAATGGCATCTGAACCAGCCGAGCCATAATTAGCAGATAACTTGGCATAACTAACAAAAGGTAAAATAGATTTGAATCCCTCCTCTTGTGAAAAGATCCAGCCTAAGCCTAATGAACCAAAATTACCAAATTGCCTGCCCGGGCCAAAATTGCTTGAGCCATCACGGCGCCCGGTTATACTTATAATATATTTCTGGTCGTAAATGTAGCCCAGCCGCCCAAAAGCAGCCACATACTTGTATGCATTAGCGATATCTGAGGAGATAGTTACCGTGCCAGCACTTGCAATTGTGCCCAAAAGGGCATCGCTGCTATAGCCGCTCCCCTTGATTACTGTACTGTTATTCAGATTGTTTTTATAACTGCCCCCAAAAAGCGCTGTTAATTCTCCTCTCTTAAAAGCGTGCTTATAGTTTAGCTGGGGCTCTATTATTACCGTTTGATAAGTACTGTTGCCAAAAGTTGAACTAGATGTCGTAGATGATGAAGGCTCCTGCGAAGAAAGCGGAACCTGCTGGGTTTCTACCGTATTAAAACGGCTGTAACCCAGGTTGGTACTAAACTTAAGCCCTGGAATAATTTGGTAAGATAGCTGGAAGGCTTCATTCAAGTTATAAGCTTGCATTAAATTGGGTTGTTTTAATGCGCCGTAAGTTTGGTATTTGCTTAAATCATATCCTTTATAAGTCCAAACCAGGTTGCCCTGGCCATCAATCAGATCAGGAAAATTTGGAGGGGTTAAAATATTCCTTGTAAGGGTGGATACAGCCGATGAATTATTTCGGTCATAACCAAAATCTGAGCCGAAACTAATATTTAGTTTTTTATCGGTACTTGTAAATTGGAAATTAGTATGCAGGGTTAATTTATTATCGGCAAAATCGCCAGGGAAATTATATCCTTCATGCGTATAACCAGTTGATACCATAAAGGTTGAGTTTGGTGTACCGCCGGATACACTGGCATTAACATTGGTGGTGCTGGAAGTACTTCCCATAAGATATTTAAACCAATCTGTATTCTTATTTTGATCGAAGATTGTCAAATCTGGCGCATAGCCCGCAGTTGTTGCACTGGTGCCCTGCAAAGTAGTAATACCATCATTGGCAAAAGCTTCCCGCCTTAGTGCAACATATTGTTCTGTATTAAGCATCTGCACCTGTTTGGTCGCAATCTCTACGCCATTATTCAGGGAAATATCCAAATTGGTTTTGCCTGGTTTTCCTTTCTTAGTCGTAATCAAAATAACTCCGTTTGAACCCTGACTTCCATAAATGGATGTCGCGTCGGCATCTTTAAGCACACTAATAGTTTCAATATCGGCTGGGTTTATCGTGCCGAAAGGGCTTTGGCCACCGACATAACCATAAGTATCAGCATTAAGTTGTGAGCCTAACGAACCTAAGAGGTTAATGCTGCCATTTTGTGTGGATAGCGGCACGCCATCCACAATAATCAGCGGCTGATCATAAACCTTTTGACCAACGCCTTGTACCATTGTGTTTTGACCCCTGATCTGCAGTTTGACAGCTGCGCCAGGCGCTCCGGATGAGGGTGTAACCAATAAGCCCGGAACTTGTCCTTCCAAAGCAAGCAATACATTATTTACAGGCTGTTTTTGAATGTCCGCAGCATTAACCGTTGTTACAGATCCAACGCTAAAGCGTTTGGTATCAGCTCCGTAAGCAATTACGCGCACCTCATCTAACTTCGAAACACCTACTTCCAATATAATATCGCCAAGATCTTGTTTGGCCTTTATTTCCTTAGGCTCAAAGCCGATCATCCTAATTTGGATGATTGCTTTATCAACTACCTGTTTTAAAGTAAACTGTCCTTTGCTGTCTGTTACGGTTATCATGGTGCTGTTACCAGGTAATTTTACCATTATTGTAGCACCACTCAAAGGTTCGCCTTTTTCATCAATTACGCGACCGCGGACATCAATATTTGTGAATGCAGCTATCACCTTTTCTATAAATGAAGGCGATTTTTTAGATAAAAACACCGTATTTTCCTGAATGTCATAAGTAAAGGGCAGGTCATCAAGGCATTTTGCAAGTGCTTCTTTCAAGGTTGCATTATTAACATTGATGCTAATTTTTATTTCTTTGATATCTTTTCGATTATAAAAAAAATTAGTACCTGTCTGCTTTTCTATTGAATTCAAAACCTTTTCCAGAGATACATTTTTCTCCGAAAGCCAGACCTGGCTGTAACAGGTGGCGCTTGCCTGAACAAGACCTATAACTAGCAGGAGCGTGGTTAATTTCATAACCATTATGATTTTATGTACGTTAGGTCGCTCACATAAGCGCATAACTTTACTAAGAACACTAATTTTCATTACATTTGTGTTGTTGGGTTAATACTGAAACTCTGTCAATTAGATTTTTCCTCTTTGGTCCTCCTGGATCAGAGAGGGGGTTAGCCCGCATCTGCCGGTAAGTGCTTCGACTCACTTACCGGCTTCTTTTGGGATACCCGCTGGAAGGTTTATATTCGTAATAATTTCTTCATAGGTTTAGCGTTTTATTTAATTTACTATTGTGTCTTTTTAGTTGCCTTTAATAATTACTTTTCTGCCCTCTACCTTCACATTTATCTGGTAGCGTTTCAGTAATTCAAATACGGCCGATGCCTTCACATTTCGTGATATTTTACCTGTAAACTCATCATGCTCAGATATTTTGCCCTCATAAATCACGTCTACATCATACCAACGGGCAAACTGACGCATCAGCGTTTTGATATCCGATCCGGTAAACTGAAACAAGTTATTTTTCCAGGCTACAGCCGCATCAGCATTTGCATTTGTTACAATGATCGCTGACTTATTATTGCTCGCCTCCTGCCCAGGTGTCAGCACTATGGCATCTTTCGATTCTTTATTGTAGACTTTAACTTTGCCCTGCAATAAAGTTGTTTTAATCGCCGGCTCGTCTACATAGCTATTGATGTTAAAATGTGTTCCTAAAACTTCAATAGTCTGGCCATCACTCACTACTTTGAACGGTTTCGCAGCATTGTGGGTGACTTCGAAATAGGCCTCGCCGGTAATACTCACCCGGCGGTCATCACCGGTAAACACTGTCGGATAACTGATGGATGAAGCAGCATTAAGCCAAACATTCGTGCCGTCCGGCAGTACGACCCTGTATTGTTCCTTTCGCTTAGTGGTTACAGTGTTCATCTGCACCTCATTATCTGCGCTTCCACCAGTAGCCTTATATGCTAATATTCCTTCCGCCGTTTTCACAACGGCCATATTTCCCTGTACCGCCAATTGCCCCTTCGGCTTATTCCGCAGCGTGATCTGCTGTCCATTTCCTAAGGTCAGCGTCGCACTGTTTGTGCCGGGCAAAATGTCATGAACTTGCGTAACCACCGCTACCGATGATTTTTTATTCAGAATAAAATAACCACCGACGGACATCATAATAAGTAACGATGCCGCAATTCCAATAGGCTGCCATAACCGAAAAACCTTCTTTTGTTGAATATGTAAACTAACTGCGGAATAGATAGTTGCCTCTTTCTCCTCCAAGTCGGGCAGCCCCGGCTGAACATATACATCACCCGATTGCATTTGCTCCAGAATGATCTTCCTTAATTCAGCTTCGTTACCAACTGCTTTAAATTCTCCCAGTAACATTCGTATTTCCTCAATCGTACATTCATTTCTGATGAACCGTTGAAAAAGTATCTGCCTGGCGTTCGTTTGTTTTCTCATAAGCTATAATAGTAATATGCTGCAAAATGAATTTACAATGAACTCAATGTTAAAAAAAATAAAAATTTTTGAATTTATCCTTTTTATGGGTGATACGCCTTGCTACGCTTCTAAAAAAATACCGTTATTGTTTTGAAATAATTATGTAAATTAGATGTTTGCAAATGGTTAAGTGTATATGAAATCTCCCGATAGTGCAGAGTTATCTTCTTTGCTGGATGAACTCCAGCAGGGAAAGGAACGTGCATTCAATACACTATATCATTATTATTTTAGACCGCTTTATCGGAAAGTATATTCCATGGTGAAAGATGAAACCATTACCGATGAATTGATACAGGAACTTTTCCTGAAGATATGGCAAAAGCATGGCGAGATCGACCCCGGGAAGTCCTTTGAAGGTTATCTCTATACAATTGCGCACAACCTTGTATACGGCTATTTCCGGAAAATCGCACAGGACCAACGTCTGACTACCCGTCTGCTACTTAATGCCACAGATTACTACCTGCATTCGGATGAGTTACTTGAAGCCAAGGAAAGCCGTCAGATCCTAATGAAAGCCATTGACCAGCTATCACCACAGCGCAAATTAGTGTTTATGGCCTGTAAACTGGAAGGAAAAAGCTATGAGGAAACTGGTCGCGAACTGGGCATATCCATTGCTACCGTAAACAGTCATATGACGCAGTCGCTAAAAACCGTTAGGGAGTTCATCCTAAAAAACTACAAAACTACGATTATTACTTTGATCGTCTCTTCAGCAATTACATCTGGCATAACTAACAATTGCTCAAAATTGCTGTAATAAGGCAAGGACTAATCGGCTTAACAAACAAAAGAACTTTAAGACCCAAAAAGGGAGGGCGAAGGTCTTTAGGTACCTCATTATGGATAGGAAACAAAACTAATTGCCACTTGGCTAAAAGAAACAAATTGCATAAAGGCAACGGCGGCATGCCATTTTATTTGCTATTATTAGAAGGAATGTTCCCGTTTAATGCCGAGCCGCTTCAATTTCGAATAAAGAGTACCGGGGGGTACTCCAAGTATTTGCGCAGCACCCCCATCTCCCGACAATTTCCCCCCGCAAAACTTCAGTATCCTTAAAATATGCCCGCGCTCGTTTTCATCAATTGTTTTCAAAACCACTTCTTCAGAGCCCGTTGTTTGTTCAACCTGCTTACTTGGCGGAAGGTGGATCTGCTTAATGGTATCGCCTGACGAAAGCAGTACGCTGCGTTCAATAAGGTGTTCAAGTTCCCTGATATTTCCCGGCCAACTGTATTGGATCATATCCT
>Ga0105855_1000253_pt1 | contig 27259 bp, 18 predicted proteins | sample OrgsoiDNA_201059_FD_89680 | JGI IMG/M metagenome (GOLD analysis project Ga0105855, IMG submission 89680) | Permafrost soil microbial communities from the Arctic, to analyse light accelerated degradation of dissolved organic matter (DOM) -... | ecosystem: Environmental > Terrestrial > Soil >... | reverse complement strand
CGGAGAAGTTTATTTTGCCGATACCTGCCAGCCCCTTAAGGAAGCAGCGCAAAAAAATTTGGTTCAGTTGGAAGCATGGGGGCGTTTCAACTATCCCGGTATAAAGTTACAGGAAAACGAACTTAAAGGAGTGAACAGCGTCGGCTATTGGGATGCCACTTTTCAGCAAAACTGGGGATTGGGCTGGCACCGCAACGAGGGCCTGGAGATATCCTTCATTGAAAGCGGTAAGATACCTTTCTCCGTCAATAAAGAGAATCATATTTTAACGACTGATAACCTGACCATTACCAGGCCATGGCAATTGCACAGGGTTGGTAACCCGACCATCAGTGCCGGGAAATTTTATTGGCTGATCATCGACGTCGGTGTAAGGCACCCGCACCAGGAATGGATATGGCCCAAATGGGTTATTCTTTCCAAAGAGGATTTGGCGGAACTCACCAAGATGTTCCGGCAAAATGAGCAGCCGATATGGCATACAGACCCGGAAATAAAAAAGTGTTTTCAAAAAATCGGCGCAACATTAAGAAAAGGAAAAGTCGAGGGGAATGACTCGTGGATGGCGGTTTATATTAATGAGATATTGCTGTACCTGCTCAGTTTATTCCGTTCGGGGCAAATCGATCTGACGGAATCATTAACCGAGAGCAAGCGAACCGTAGAACTATTCATCAATGAATTAAGCAGCACGTATAACGAACCCTGGACTCTTGAATCGATGGCCGAGCATTGCAAATTAAAGACCACGCGATTTATTCATTACTTTAAAGAGATAACCAATGATTCCCCAATGCAGTATCTTATCAATATCAGGCTGGAAGCATCTGTGGGTTTACTGCTGAACGATACCAGACTGAATGTTAAAGAAATTTGTTATGAATGCGGTTTTTCCTCACCTGAGTATTTCGCTACCGTATTTCGCAAAAAATTCAATTGTACCCCGAGCGAATACCGAAGCCGATAAATAACAACACGTATTTCTCAATACCTTCCGGAACAAATTTTGAATATACAGCCCTCTTATTAAGGGCTGTATTGCTTTACGAAACTTTGCTCTCATCTCAAAAAGTCCTGTAAAATTATTCAATGAAAGAAGTTTAAGGCAAAAGTTGTAAAGGCCCATTATCATTGTATTGATATCTAACCAATATCCGTACAGGAGCGTTGCAGGCCTTTGCAACCGGTGTACCTATAAACCTTTTTAAAATGCAAGTTGATACCCAAGTCCCGCTATATCAAAAAGTAATGAAGCCTGTTCCGGCTACAATAGCCGAGATCAATTCAAACAGCAACGTTTTTTTCATCCGGGAAATTTGCGAGCCCAGTTTTTCGCGCGAATTTCACTTTCACGAAGAATGCCAATTGGTGTACATTACCAATGGCAAAGGCAAGCGTATCGTCGGCGACTCGATAGAACACTTTGAAGATGGTGAACTGGTTTTTATCGGTTCAAACGTCCCCCATGTATGGATCGACGAAGACCGCCACATCGGGGCATATAGGAAAAAATGTTCATCATTATCCTTGTTTATATCACCGCAAAAATTCAGAACGCATTTTTCTGCCTTTGGTGATATACAAAGGACGGATTCACTTTTTGAAAAAGCCCAACGCGGCATGCTGATCAAAGGACAAGCCAAAAACCATATTATCGCTTTACTGGAAACCGCCCAGGTGCAGCATGGTATTGAACAGATAATTACGCTGCTCAATATTGTTTATGCATTAGGTACCACGCTTGAATTTAGTTTATTGGCAAGCCCCAATTATGCCAACGCCATTAGTTATAAAGATAACGAACGTATGAACAGGGTATATCATTATTTATTGGAGAACTTCAATAAAGACATTCAGTGCCAGGAGGTTGCGGAGATCGCCGGTATGAACCCAAACGCTTTTTGCCGGTTCTTTAAATCAAGAACGCAAAGATCGCTTACTATTTTTTTAAACGAGATACGCATAGGCCATGCCTGTAAGTTATTGGTCGAGAAAGATGAATCGATAGCGCAGATCGCCTACGATTGCGGCTTTAACAATATATCCAACTTCAACCACTTCTTTAAACTGTTAAAAAAGATACCTCCGCGGCAATTTCGTAAGGAGATATTGGGGATCAACTGACCATGCATAAGAAACTTAAACTGGGTATGATCGGCGGTGGGAAGAGCGCCTTTGTAGGCGCGATCCACCGGATAGCCGCCAGAATGGACAATGAGTACGAATTGGTTTGCGGGGTATTTAACCGGAAGCCCAAATATTCCAGTTTGACCGGAAAGGAATTGGGTCTGGACCAGACGCGTATATACGGCTCTTATCAGGAGTTGTTTGAAAAAGAGAAACAGCTTCCCGAGGCTGAAAGAATGGAGGTGGTGGCTATTGTGACCCCGAACCATGTACATGCAGAGCCCGCTATACTCGCGATGCAGAATGGCTTTCATGTGATCATGGACAAGCCGATAAGCCTTGATCTTGCGGAAGCTTTTCAAATCAGAAAGGTGGCAGAGTTAACCGAAAGCCTGTTTTGTCTCACCCACACCTATACGGGATATCCTTTGGTGAAAGAGGCCAGGGACATCATAAAAACCGGTAAACTGGGTGCGATAAGAAAGATCTACGTCGAGTACCCCCAGGGATGGCTGAGCACGCCTCTTGAACTGACGGGAAACAAGCAAGCCAGGTGGCGATCTGACCCAAAAAGAAGCGGGAAAGGAGGCGCCCTTGGTGATATCGGAACGCATGCTTTTAACCTTGCCGAGTTCGTCACGGGCTTAGCGGTCACCCATATTTGCGCCGACGTCAATAAAGTAGTAAATGGAAGGGTATTAGACGATGATGCCAGCGTTTTGCTTAAATTCAGCAACGGCGCGAGCGGGCTTTTGTCATCGACGCAGGTGGCTGCGGGCGAGGAAAACAATATCAGCATCCGTGTATACGGGGAAAATGGCGGCATTTGCTGGCAGCAAAATGACGCTAATTCGCTTATATTGAAATGGAAGGACCGTCCAACGGAGATCTTGCGCGCGGGTAACAATATGTCTTATCTCAGTCCTAATACACTCCATAACTGCAGAACCCCAGCCGGGCATCCTGAAGGTTATCTCGAAGCCTTTGCCAACCATTATCGCAATTTTGCGCTAGCGGTAAAAGCCAGACAGAGAGGTATCAAACCACATTTCGAATGGACAGACTATCCAGGGATCGAAGACGGGGTTCGGGGCATGGCATTTATTGAAACGGCGGTAAGATCAGGGAAGAGCAAGGAAAAGTGGCTGAAATTGCGTGTTGACAATTGAAATGATTTAGAATTATAAAAAGCGCTTTGGTAAATGGGTTACTTATCGCGTAGTTTAATGCAATTCACAATACCAGATGATAACGTATTCCGAGATGAATACCCAACCATGAGTGTACAGGACGGTAAAGTCATTCTTTTTTTGTCATTTTATTCAGCCATTATAAACAAATCCAACATCATTAGTATCGTGTCGGATATAGTTTTTGTCATACGTTCAAATGATTTAACATGTGAACCTGTTTAATATCGCACTATGATAAAGAAGAAAATTATTGCTTCTGGTATTTTGTTGTTCAGTCTGTGCCTGTATGGTTTAACCCTGTTTGCACAGGAGAAGGACAAACGCAGTTTTAAAATATTCCAGTTCCCACCGGATAAAATACCGCGTATTGACGGCAATGCTGATGACTGGGCGATGGTTCCCGACAGTTTTGCTGTTGGTATCGACCAGTTAAGAGATGATAATCATCCCGATGCCAAACCCGACCCGAAGAACCTGGAAGTAAAGGTAAAGGTGGGCTGGGTAAAGGGTGAGAACCGCTTGTATTTTTTATACCAGGCTTATGATAATTATTGGGACTTTTCGTTACCCGGATTGCAGAACGATATTTTTGAAGTAGTGGTTGATGCCGACCGCTCGGGTGGTACTTTTATTGACGAGCTGCGGCCCAATATGGACGTAGAGCGCTGGGACTCGTACTTTTCGTTCCACGGCGCGCATGCGCAGAACTACCACATTTTTACCCCGGCCGTTGGTAAGGACTGGTGTATGGTTTGGGGCGGGCGGCCCTGGATAAAAGACCTGCCCTATGCCAATGCAGCTTACAACTACAATTTTAAACCCGGCGAATCGGGCAAGCTGACATTAGAGTTTTTCATCACACCGTTTGATTACGCCGGCGCGGAAGGGCCGGGGCGGTCTGTTGAATCGACCTTGTACGAGAACAAAGTGATCAGCCTGTGCTGGGCTGTGTTGGATTATGATGACGTGAACGATAAGACCAAGCAAGGCTTTTGGAATCTGTCGCGACAACATAAAATGTATGGCAATGCCGATTATATGCTGCCCTTTAAACTGATGCCGCTGGATGAACGCTTTAAAAAACCCATTGATGCCCAGTGGTCATTCAAGGTAGTGGATATGCGCCGGAGACTCGTGGCATTTATCGATGAATCGGAATCGAAGGATAAGATCACCTCCTGGAAATGGGATTTCGGTGATGGCACAACATCCATCGATCGGTATCCCTATCACCAGTATAAAAATGCCGGAAAATATGTAGTGGTGCTGGATATTGAAGGGCCAGCGGGCAAGTCGCGCCGCTCAAAAGTGTGGGACGTTGCTGTTAAATAGAACCTATAAAACTTAAAATATAATGCGTTACAATTTTTCATTACTGATGCCGACCATATGTCTGTTGTTAGCCTTGTCATCATGCAAGCAAAAGCCAGAAAATAAGGATACCGCAGCTATTCCGCACCTCGAAATTCGGGGCGGTGTAAAACAACTCATCGTTGATGGCAAACCCTTTTTGATATTGGGGGGTGAGTTGCACAATTCGAGCGCTACCAATGCTGCTTATCTCAACCCCTTACTTGCAAGGTTAGATACTATGCACCTCAACACCGTACTGGCTGCAATTACCTGGGAACTAACAGAACCAACTGAAGGTAAATACGATTTTTCGCTGGTGGATAGTGTGCTCAATGGCGCGCGAAAGAACCACCTCAAAGTGGTTTTACTTTGGTTCGGTACATGGAAGAACGGTCTTTCCCATTATGTACCGGCGTGGATGAAAACAGATTACCGACGCTTCCCGCGTATGCATATCAAAGGCGGTTTCCCGGTAGAATCTATTACACCGTTTTGCGATGATGCCATGAAAGCCGATGCCAACGCCTTTGCCGCGTTGATGAAACACGTTAAAGAAGTGGATGCACAACAAACCGTCATCATGATGCAGGTGGAGAATGAGGTCGGCCTGATTGGTGATAGCCGCGACAGGGGCCCTGAAGCCGAAAAGGCCTGGCAAGACCAGGTTCCCACCGGATTGCTGAACTATCTTAGCGCGAATAAAACCAAACTACTGCCCGAGACCCAAAAACTGTGGAGCGCCAACGGTTACCGTAACCAAGGTACCTGGCCCGAGGTATTTGGAAACAGTCCTCAGGCCGAAGAAGCGTTTATGGCCTGGCACTACGCTACCTATCTGAACACCGTAACAGCCGCCGGCAAAGGGCAATACAACATACCGATGTTCGTCAATACCTGGATCGTACAGCCTGATGATAAGGGCCCGGGAGATTTTCCGAGCGGCGGCCCGCAGGCGCAATCGCACGATATTTGGAGAGCTGGCGCCCCTGCTATAGACCTGCTCTGCCCCGATGTTTACCTGGACAATTTTGATGAGATCGCCGAACTGTACACCCGCAATAACAACAGCATCTTCGTGCCCGAATCGAAAGCAGATACCAATGGCGCCGCCAATTCTTTTTCACTCATTGGTACGCATCACGCTATAGGTTATTCTCCTTTCGGGATCGAGGACAGGGTTTTCGATATCCATAACGGCCCCATCCCTTTGGCCTATCAAACCCTGCAGCAATTGGCCCCTGAAATATTAGATGCGCAAAGTAAGGGCAGTATTACGGGCATATCGCTCAGCCCAAAAAAGCCTGAACAAATTGTAAATATGGGTGGCTACAAGCTCGATATCAAGATACGTACTAACCGCACCAATACCGAGAAACACAATGTGGCTTACGGTTTGATCATCGATAAAGGCAACGACGAGTTTATTATCGCTGGTGTTGATATCCAGATCAATTTTTATCCGCTTACGCCAGGCCCACCTTATGTCGGCTATGCCACACTTGATGAAGGTAAATATGTGGACGGCAACTGGGCGCCCGGCCGCAGGCTGAATGGCGACGACATTATGCTGGATTATCACCTGGCTGACGAGGCCGCCCAAAAAAGAGTGGGCAGTGTAGTGCGTACATTAGGTAGCAAGCCAACCATTATGAAACTTAAATTGTACAGGTTCCAATAACTATTATCAATCAAATGAAACAACCATTGTTAAGATCATTGTTTTTAAGCAGCTTTTTATTTGGCGCGGTGACGTGTTATGCGCAAAGTAAAAATTACAATGTAAAAGACTTTGGAGCAGCGGGCGACGGTAAAACCATCGATACCCAACCCATCAACAAGGCCATCGATGCGGCTGCCGCCGCAGGTGGTGGCACGGTTTACTTTCCGGCGGGCACATACACCTCTTATTCCATCCATTTAAAGAGCAACATCAGCCTCTATATCGACCAGGGTGCAACCATATTGGGTGCCGAAGGGGACCAATACGACCCTGCCGAACCTAACGAAATGGCCGACAAACTAAAATACCAGGACTTCGGCCATAGCCACTGGCACAACAGCCTGATATGGGGCGAGAACCTGGAGAACATATCCATTATGGGCCCGGGGACTATCTATGGCAAAGGCCTTACCCGCGAATCACGTCGAAACGGGCAAGGTAACAAGGCCATTAGCCTGAAACTTTGCCGCAATGTGATCCTCAAGGATTTTACCATCCTTTATGGCGGTCACTTCGGCATGCTGCTGACCGGGGTCGATAATATGACTATTGACAACATTAAAGAAGACACTAACCGCGACGGAATGGATATTGACTGTTGCCGAAACGTTCACGTATCTAACTGCTCCGTCAACTCGCCATGGGATGATGGCATCTGCCTCAAAAGCAGCTACGCCTTAGGTTACGCACGCGTAGAAGAAGACATCACCATTACCAATTGCCAGGTAAGCGGGTTCGACCGCGGCACCTTTATCAATGGCACCTTTATGCACAACGAAACCAAAATGGTTCCCGACCGGCAAGGCCCAACCGGCCGCATCAAGTTCGGCACCGAGAGTAATGGCGGTTACAAGAACGTGGCGATCACCAATTGTACCTTCCAAAACTGCCGCGGGCTCGCATTGGAGACTGTAGACGGGGCGCAATTAGAGGACGTCACTATCAGTAACATCACTATGCGGGATATCTTTAACTCCCCTATCTTCTTGCGCCTGGGCGCGCGCATGCGTGGGCCTGCAGGAGTGGATACCGGTAATTTGAGGCGCATTACCATCAGCAATATCAACGTGTATAACGCAGACAGTCATTTTGCTTCCATGATCGTCGGTATACCCGGCCATCCGATCGAGAATGTGCAGCTAAACAACATCCACATTTATTACCGGCAGATAGACTCGCCCCTTGTAAAGATACAAAAGAACGTTGCCGAATACGTTCACGATTACCCTGAGCCGCAGCGCTTTGGCGTTAACCCTGCTTATGGCTTTTTTATCCGCCACGCTAAAAATATCGAAATGAATAACGTGGAGATCAGTTTTATGGGAAAAGAAACGCGCCCCGCGATGATATTGGAAGATGTACAGGGCATTTATTTGAACAACTTTAAGGCACAAACGCCCGAGGGTATGCCGATGATCATTCAGCGGGGTGTGACTGGGCTGAACATTTTTCCTGAGAGGTCAATCGCGTCCAATAAAATAAAAAAAGAGCAGGTGCCTGTTACGATACCAGATCCGCCTGCCCGTCGTGGACAACAATGATTTTTTATTATTATAAACAATGTTCAATGCAAAGCTACAAATTCACTTTTACATGTCAATTGCCGACGATCGGTCATAGATCAGCAGTACCAGAAAACCGGTCAACGGATATCTCCATCACTCAGGTTTCCGCAATCTGGCTTAAACCTACTTATAAATAAAATTGAATGTTTATGCCAACCGATTTTAAACTTTTTGCTTTTGCCTTTCTGCTATCAGGCTATTCCGTAGTTGCGCAGGCACAAAAACTGCCTAACGCTACTCCAACTGAAGAAGGGATGTCAGCACAACGTTTGAGCCGGATAGATACCGTAATAAACAACTATGTAAAGCAGCAAAAAATCCCTGGTGTGGTAGCACTGATTGCAAGGCATGGCAAGATTGTTTATTACCATTCATTTGGTAAATTGGATATAGCCGATAATCAACCAATGCCTTTGAATGCAGAATTCCGTATTGCTTCCATGACAAAGGCGATCACATCAGTAGCTATCATGACCTTATATGAACAAGGCTATTTTTTGCTAAGCGATCCTGTTTCAAAATATATCCCGGAATTTAAAAACCCTAAGGTGGTTACGCGGTCGTCCTCGGGAGATAGTGCCATCTTAGTACCGGCAAAAAGCGAGATCACCATACGTCAGTTGCTTAATCATACGTCGGGCATTACCTACGGGGATGCCCTCCAATCCACTTATTATAGCAAAGCCGGTATGACGGTGGGGCTGTTGCCTACCGCCGGAAACCTTAAACAAAAAATACTAGCCCTCGCAAAATTGCCATTAATATCACAACCCGGCCAGGAATTTCATTACGGCATGTCTGTTGATGTACTAGGCTATTTGATAGAGGTGATTACTCATCAAACCCTGGACGTATATTTACAACAAGCTATTTTTGAACCGTTAAAAATGTACGATACCTATTTTACACTCCCCGCAGAGAAATTTGCGCGTTTGGCAAGTTTATATAAGCTGAATGAAAACGGAAAATTGGAAAAAGTGATCAAATACTTTCCATACCCGGCTAAGCAAACTTATTTCTCCGGGGGTGCCGGCTTAGTTTCTACCGCACCAGACTATGCCCGCTTTGCACAAATGCTACTCAATAAGGGCCAGTTGGATGGTGTTCGTATCATCAGCCCTAAAACCATCGAGTTGATGACCAGCAATTCCATTGGCGATCTGTTTATTTTCAACCCGTTTAAACATAATGGTATTATGGGAGATAAATTTGGTTATGGTTTTGGAATTCGAACTCAGCGCGGCGTATACGACGAACTGGAATCATTAGGCGCCTTTGGTTGGGATGGCGCTTTTTATACCCGTTTTTGGGTTGATCCCAAAGAGGACCTGTTTGCTGTATTTATGTCGCAAATGGATAGTTACTGGGACGAAAACTTGATCGGTAAGTTCAGGGTTCTGGTTAACCAAGCCATCACGAATTAATTGAGCCGCTTTGTTTTTTGACCCTGCAACCATTGGTATGTTCGCGGATATTTTCAACATCCGGGAGGGTGCTGCAGGCGGCACATACGACAACGGCGCTTTGGAAGACCTGGAAGAAAGGAATTAGAATTTTTAAGAGGCCACTTCAAAAGAATGCCTGTATAACAAAATTATTGAACTAAGTTAAATGTTTTATTATTATTTATATCATTGTTTAGATAGCTAATCTCATGTCCTACAGGCGCTATAACCAAATTTAAACCTTAATTTTCCGATGAAAAAACACATTAACTATGCAGCTATATTGTGTATGCTGTTGCCACTTAATTTATTGGCAGTTGCCCCCGGCAAACCTTCGAACCTGCGCTGTCATAACAAATACAACCCGACAGGTACGGAGGCAAAGCCTTATTTTGGCTGGTACGTAAATGATGTCGACGCTAACGAAGTGCAAACTGGCTATCAAATCTTGGTGTCCAGCAGCGCAGCAAAACTGGAAACTGGTGTCGGCGACGCATGGAACAGCGGCAAAGCCAGATCGGGCAAACAGGATTATATCTATTATGCCGGAACGGCGCTTTTGCCTGCAACAAGGTATTATTGGAAAGTGAAAACCTGGGATAAGGATGGCAATGCAAGTCCTTATTCGGCAGTGCAGTATTTTGACACCGGGTTGTTTGAGAGTAATGATTGGGCAGGCGCCAAATGGGTAAAGCGCAACACCCTGGATAAGGATGATTATACCTATTACCGCAAAACAACAACAATTCCGGCCAAAACCATTAAGCGCGCCATAGCCTATATTTCGGCCGTACACAATTATGAATTTTATATCAACGGGCATTTCATCAGCAAAGGTTCGGTCAACCATTACCCGCAGTACCAATATTATCACGCGTTTGATGTAACCGCCAATATCCGCCCGGGCGAAAAAAACCTGATAGCTGCATTAACCCATTGGTATGGCGGCGGGCAGGGACGTGCCCCCAGCCAACGTGGTTTTATCATGAAAACCATTATCGAATATACCGATGGCACTAAAACCAGTATTGGTACCGATAGCACCTGGAAACAACACCAGGCCGAGTACTGGATCACAGGGCAGCCGCAACGCGGCGGCGAAGGCAACGGTTATCTTGACAAGATCGACTCGCGCAAAGCCATTACCAATTGGTTTATGCCAGCTTGCGACGACAGTACCTGGCCTCGGTCCACCGAGATAGGAAGCCCTCCTGTAGCGCCTTGGATCAATAACATGCGCCCCGACCTGACCCGCGTGATCGAAAAAGAAATTACCCCGGTAACAGTTACCGCGCTGGGTAATAATAAATATTTGATAGACCTGGGGAAAATTTACGCCGGAATGCCGGTGATTAATTTTACAGGGGGAACTGCCGGTGATTTGGTAAGCCTTCGTGGCGGCTACGTTCTAAATGACGATGGAACAGTGAATGCCCAGATCAACCAAAGCACCAATATGGCCTATTACTTTATTTTAAATGGCAGCGACGCCGTTTTTAAACCCATGGTCTATTTGGGAATGCGCTACCTGGAAGTAGATAACTCACCCAATACGTTGACCACAGCGAACGTTAAATTTATTATGCGGCATTTTGAGCTTGATCCGTCCCGTTCCTATTTCACGTCGTCAAACACGATGCTGAACAAGGTTTGGGAACTGATGAAGTACTCTCTGATCGCCGGCGCCCAGGAGGGTTTTGTAGATACCCCAACCCGCGAAAAGGGGTCGTTTTTAGGCGACGGATGGTCGGAAGCGGTACCGGCCATGAGCGTTATGGACGACCGGGTGATGAATGACCGGGTACTGACCGAATTTATGGAGTCGCAGGATCAATACTGGCCCGATGGACGCCTTAACTCCGTGTACCCAAATGTCGATGGTAAGCGGGACATCCCCGACTATACGCAATCGTATCTGGTTTGGGTGTGGGATTATTATGAGCAAACCGGCAACGCGCAGTTTTTAATTGATAATTATACCCGCCTTAAAAAAATAGCCGATTACGTTGACCGTTATAAAAATGAAAAAACAGGGCTGATCCATAAACTGGCCGGCGGCGGCGGCGCTTACTTGTATGGTATTATTGACTGGCCCGGCCCGATGCGTTATGGGTATGATATGACTACCGAAGCCCGTACGGTTATCAACGCTTACGCTTATATTGATTTTAATAACCTATCAAAAATTGCTGGTGTAGTAGGTAATACTGCCGACAGCTTGACCTACAGTGAAAAGGCTGCAAATATTAAAAAGGCGATCAACGCACAACTGATCAATAGCAACGGTGTTTATGATGATGGCTTACACGCTGATCTTACGCCCAGCACGCATACATCGCAACATGCCAATATGTACCCGATGGCTATGGGTATTGTGCCTCCAGCTAACCGGGATGCAGTAGTTTACGAAATCAAAAAACACAAAATGAGCTTCGGTATGGTAACTGTCCGTTACCTGCCTGAGGCGCTGGGCCAGGCTGATGAAGGCGCACACCTGATCAACCTGTATACCAATACCGAGTGGGATGGATGGGCCAAAAATATTACGCAGGGTGCTACCGTGACCTGGGAATCATGGGATGCGGATAAACGAAACGACAGCATGTCGCATCCCTGGGGTGCGGTTGGTTTACTGGGCATAGAGAATTACATTTTGGGCGTGAAAGTACTTAAACCACAACACGAACTGATCCAGGTGAAGCCGCTGGAGTTTAACCACGCCCTGAACTATGCAAAAGGTACACTGCCGACGGACCGGGGCGATATCAGCATCGAATGGAAGCGCGGGTCGAAAAGCTACACCATGAGTCTTGCCATACCTGTAAATGTAAAGGCAAAGGTGTATGTACCTAAAAGCGGTACAAACGGTAATCAGGTGATGGTGGACGGTAAGGTGGTGAATGCTGTAGTAGCGGGGAATTATCTTTATGTAGGCCTTATGGGGTCAGGAAAACACACTTTTGTACGCAGCGCTAATTAATTCTATGAACTTGATAAAATTAATTTAACGGAAGATTACAGGATCACATTTTTTCTTTTGTAACCGGGGTATTGGGTATTGGCCGCCTGTAACCCGGCAAAGCTTAAAGAAAACTGTTATTATAGTGCAGAATAGAGTCTATAATAAATGAATAACAACCGAAGTCCAATTCCGATATTACTGGTCATGTTTTCGGCTTATTGGCCATTGTTTACAAAATATCGCCTATCAAAAAACATGACACGAATCTTCTGTTAATCAGCGGGTCGCTGGTTCGAGCCCAGCCTCAGGAGCCTGAATGGGCAAGCACGGTAAAAACTATCGCTTGCCCTTCTTTTTGTCGCATAATGCACTGTTAATCTGATAGATAAGTTGGAAAAAAAATCCATCTTGCGGTTCGATGTTGCAAGTTTTCAAAAGTGAATTTTTCGGGGAGCATCGAATCAAGTATCTCTCTTACCATTTTAATGCATTTGCCTCCTGATTGAACGCCTCTCCATGCTTGATTAAATAAATATTAAGCCTATATTAGTGTTTTGTTAGGTGTGAGCAATGAAAATTAGATTAAGTGATGAAGAATTGTTATTGCGTTTACAGCAAGGCGATATTCAGGCATATAATGAAATTTTCAACCGGTATTGGAAAAAACTATATGCCATAGCCTATAACCGCCTAAGAACAAGAGAAGCTTCAGAAGATGTAGTTCAGGATGTGTTGGTTAGTTTGTGGACCAGAAGAAAGGAACTCAACGTGCTTAACCTCTCTTCCTATTTGGGTACAGCAATTCGTTACGCTATTTTCAGGCAACTGAACAGATCGCAAGAAAGAATGTACCTGAATGCTGATAAATTACCAGATGGTACTTCGTTAACCGCGCCGGAAGAATTTCAGTTAATGGATTATCATATTTTAAAACAATATTTGGACAGAGAAGTGAACAAACTTCCCAAAAAATGTCAGATAGTTTTTAAATTTAGCCGTGAACAGCATTTAAGCAATAAAAAAATCGCCGAAGTGATGGATATTTCAGAGAAAACTGTTGAGGCGCACATTACTAAGGCACTAAATGTTCTCAGAATAGCTTTAAAGGGCTTCTTTTTCTTGACATTACTCTTCTTTTTATAACAAAGACTCCATTTTTAGAAAAAGTGTTAGAAATAACATAGGGGTACCTGTGCTTTTGTGTACTATACAGTAAGTACCACGGGTTTGGACTTACTATAATATTGATACAAAAGTTAAATTTTACAGGTAATGGATCAGGAACAGCTTAAAATTCTTACTAAAAAATACCTTGAGGGAAAAGCTACAGACCGGGAGATAAGTATGCTTTATCAATGGTACGAGTCTTTTGATGATTCTGTGATCTATCTTAATGAAGATGAAAAAGAACTGGAAGATACTTTACGCAATAAAATTCATTCGGGAACTATATTTGCTGAATCCCCGCCCAATATCATTCCTTTTAAAAAGCCATCAAAAAAGCGTTGGCAGTATGCCGCAGCGGCTGTGTTGTTTTTGGCTATCAGTATTGCGGTAACTGCATTCCTAAAGACAGGAGTTTTTAAAGGGGTTAACACCGACCTGGCTAAAGCCACAAAATTTAAACCAGTTGGCAATAAAGCCACACTGATGCTATCGAATGGTAAAGTTATTGTTCTGGATGGGGGTGAAACTAAAGAGGTAAGAGATAAACACGGACAATTGGTTGCCCTTAATGCTAATAAAGAATTAAGCTACAATAACGATAGCACCTCAAAAGCAGGCTTTGTGAACGAAACCAATACATTAACAACACCTAAAGGCGGGCAATATACAGTTGTTTTACCCGATGGCACTAAGGTATGGCTTAATGCTGCTTCATCCATTACCTATCCACTGGCTTTTCAGGCTCATGAAAGAAAGGTACAAATAACCGGCGAGGCCTATTTTGAAGTTACCAAGGACCCAGACAAGCCATTTAAAGTACTTAGTGGAAAACAAGAGGTAGAAGTTTTAGGCACCCACTTTAATATTAATGCCTATACCGATGAACCTGTTATTAATACAACATTACTGGAAGGCAAAGTTAAAGTTACGGCAGGACCAAATCAGGCTTTACTGATCCCCGGAGAGCAGGCACAGCTTGCCGCAACAGGTTTAACTGTTAACCAGAATGTTGATCTGGAAGAAGCTACAGCATGGAAAAACGGATACTTTGTTTTTGATCATGAGCATATTGAAAGTGTGATGAGAAAACTATCTCGTTGGTATGATGTTGATGTAGCATACGAAGGGCCCATCTCAAAAGATCGGTTTGGAGGCTCGGTTTCTCGTGACAAGAACGCCGCCGAACTGCTCGAAAAGTTAGAATTAACCGGACAAATTCACTTTAAAATTGAAGGGAGGAAGGTAATAGTTATGCAATAAACTTACATATGCTCAACTATTCCAAAAAAAGAACCGGAGATGCTACCAACATCCCCGGCCTATACTTTGGATAAGTTTACAAGACCTTGCTTTAAAAAATCTATTAATCATTAATCCAAACACTCAAATGTATGAAATTTTACGCTTTGTTTCAGCGTGAGCGCCCTGCTTACGTTTTAAGTAAAACACTGTTGATTATGAAACTTACTGTTATATTACTATTCACAGTTTTGCTACAGGTAAACGCAGGTACCTTTGCGCAAAAAGTTTCTCTGAACAAAAAGAACCTCTCGCTCGAACAACTATTTAAAAAGATACACACACAAACCGGGTATAATTTTATTTATACAGGTAAGTTGCTAAGTCAGGCAAATCTCATTAATATCCATGTTGAGGACGCCGATATTAATGATGTATTGCAACTTTCTTTAAGAGATCTGCCAATAACTTATGTGATCGAAAACAAGACGGTTATTATCAAAGAAAGAGATAGATCCTTAATAGATAAGGTTCGGGATTATCTTGAAATACCTGTAAGCGTTACCGGAAAGGTTACCGATACATTAGGGAACACGCTCCCTGGGGTTACAGTAAGAGTAGCAGGTAGAAAGTCATCTACTATAACTGATAAAAATGGTGAGTTTAGTTTAAACGTACAAGATGGTGACGTGCTGGAGTTTTCGTATGTCGGTTTCGTCAGTGTAATTCACACTGTAAAACGGGATGAGAGCAAAGTGACGATTGTGCTGCACGAAGCCTTTAAATCATTATCAGAAACCGTTATCGTGGGATACGGTAGTACTAAAAAAAGAGACCTTACCGGGGCCGTATCAACAATTAATACCAAAGACATCGAAGATATTCCGTTCGGCACAATTGATAATGCCCTGGCCGGTAAAGCTGCCGGCGTACAGGTTACCAAAACTGACGGTTCGCCAGGCGGGGCTGTAAGGATCAGGATACGCGGATCAAGTTCGCTTTTAGGTGGTAATGATCCGTTGTACGTAATCGATGGTGTACCGTTGCAGGTTACAAGTAATTATATTAGTCCTGGCTTTGATGTTGGCAGCGCAGTTGGCAACAATGTTACCGGTTCGGGCGGAGTAAGCGCGGGTATGTCAACCGCTTTTGTAAATGGGTTAAATAGTATTGGCGGCTTAAATGTAGATGATATTGAATCCATCACTATTTTAAAAGATGCATCATCAACTGCTATTTATGGTTCGAAAGCTGCAAACGGTGTGGTAATTATCAATACAAAAAGAGGTAAAAAAGATATGAAGCCTCAAATAGTAGCGAGTTACTATTCAACAGTTACAAGCCCCAAAACCCCCGATCTTTTAAATGCAGATCAATATAAATTATTACTTAGCGAAGCTGCACAAAACAGTTACAATGCCCATGCTGCCCTTGGCAAAGCTCAGGCAGCCAATGTAAACGCAATAGTAAATACGCCAGGTACCTATTTTGGTACCGCTAATACCAATTGGATAAATGAAGTAACCAGAAATACCATTTCGCATAATGCCGATCTTACTGTACAGGGCGGTGGTTCGGCTTCAAAATATTTCAGTTCAATCTCTTACAATTCAACGCCGGGTGTTGTAAAGGCGACCGACTATCAACGGATATCCGGAAAGCTGAATATTGAAAATGAAATAGGGTCAAAATTTAGGTTTATTACCAACTTAATAATGGGTTATACCAATCAAAATATTGGTAACGGTGCTTACGACCAGGCTCTTATTGCCCCGCCCACTTATGCACCTTATAATGCTTCGGGCGGTTTTACCGATTTTTCATTGATAGGCGCTTCCTATCAAAATTTCCAAAATCCTACTGCGTTGCTTACCTCAACCAATAATTCCAAAACCACAAGTTTACTGGGTTCAATATCGGGTATATATGATATTACCCCAAACCTGCAGTTTAAAAGTACGGCATCGCTCAATATGCAATTATACAACCAGCGAAATTATACCCCAAGTTATTTAGCGATTGGGAGTTTTTATGGTAGCGTAAGCAATAATGGTGGTATTGGCAGCAACTCAAACAGCAGGCTAACCAATTGGTTTATTGAAAATACGCTTTCTTATAATAGAACTTTCAATAAAATACATGCCATTGATCTTTTGGCAGGTACATCATACGAAACCAGAAAAACAAGCTTTTTTAGTGCAACGGGTAATGGTTACCCTAACGATAATGTGTTAACCAGTCTTTCATCGGCTGTTACACCATTATTGATAAGGGGAGACGATCCATCACAACCTCAAAGCTATTTACTATCATTTTATGCCCGTGCAAATTATGGGTTAATGGATAAATACCTTTTTACTTTTACCGGCCGTGCAGATGGTTCGTCCAAATTTGGACCCAATAATAAATTTGGTTATTTCCCATCGGGAGCAGTGGCCTGGCGCATATCGAAAGAAAACTTCCTTAAAGATGTTAAATGGATAGATGATATTAAATTCAGAGGCAGTTACGGCTTAACAGGTACCCAAAACATTGGCGACCAAATGTACCGTACATTGTACAGCCCTTATTCATACGCGGGTACCAGTGCCCTAATACCAACACAGATAGGTAATCCGGATATCCAGTGGGAAAGCACCAAAGAGGCCGATGGTGGATTGGACATCTCTTTATTCAATAACAGGTTACAGGCCACAGTCGATTATTATAACAAGCAAACCAGCGGGGCTTTGTTATCGTTACCGGTTGCGCCAAGCAGTTCGGTTAGTTCGATACTTAGTAATGCGGTAAGTATTAAAAATACAGGCTGGGAATTAACACTACAAGGCGATATACTTCGTACAGGTGATTTTAAATGGAATGCCTCGGTAAACGTAACCTGGAACAGATCGTTGGTGACCAAATTAGCGTCTAACGCGAACTTAAGCCAATTGGGCAATTTTACCGGCTTGGAAACTGGCAATACTACCCTTATTGAAGGACAGCCCCTGGGTTTAATAACCGGTTTGCATGTTACAGGTATTATACAAACCGCAGCTCAATTGGCTGCATACAAGCAACAGTTGGGTGTTTACACAGCAGTATTTCCATATCTTGCTATAGGCTTTCCGATGTATGAGTTGAAACCCCAGGGGACTGCCAACTACCTTAACTTTAATACCATTATTGCCAATGCTGCGCCAAATTATTTTGGAGGTTTTACCCAGGGTTTTAGCTACAAAAGCTTTGATCTGAACTTCTATTTTACTTTTTCGCAAGGTGGCAGTTTAGTATGGGGTGATCATGTATCCAGTATGGAGTTTTCTGGTGTATCAAATGCTAACGTGGCTATGTTAAATAGGTATACACCTGCCAATACCGGCACAAACCAGCCTATGCTGCAACTTGGCGATCTTATTTATTATAAATCTAATTTAGATGTTTTCAGCTCGTCGTATATCAAATTGCGTACGCTGTCATTGAGCTATCGTTTAAACAAATTGCGTTGGATGGAAAAAGCAGGGATGAAAAACAGTTCGGTATTTGCATCGGCAACCAATCTGTTTACCATTACAAAATATCCAGGTAATGATCCCGAAACGTCCGACGATCCATACAGTGTAGGCGGCGGTTACTTTGACGTAAGTAATTACCCTACGGTGAAAACATTTTCGATAGGCCTTAAAGTAGGTTTTTAATTAAAAAAACAGGAGATCATAAAAATGAAACATAAAAATATAAAATTACTGTTTACCTTGTTTATAGCTTGCTTAACAGTGGCCTGCAATAAACAACTGAACGTATATCCAACTACATCCGAAGTTGATGGGAATGTTATTGTTGATACCAAAAGTGCTTCAACAGTGCTTAATGGGGTGTACTACCGCTTTGCAAATGCCGGTGTAGATAATAATAGCATCCCATCGGTATTATGGACAAACACAAATGAAACTCTTCCATCAGAGTTAAGCGGAGGATTAACCAACTCCAGTGGTGCCGACGGTTTTTATAATTTTACTTTTACCGCTTTAAGCACTGGTGGTGTTACAGGTATATGGAGCTATGGTTACGCTTTGGTAAACGCGGCAAATGGCTTTTTAAAAAATGTTGCCCCCGTTACCACTATCCCTGACGCTACTAAAACCCAAATGATAGCGGAAGCTAAGTTTTTAAGAGCCTTTGGAAACGAAGAGTTATTACTTTACTATGGGCAGTACTACGATGTTACCAGTTCATACGGAATTATTTTGCGTGATGAGTTTGTTGATGCTAATAATATTAACCTTCCGCGCAGCGGGGTTAGTGCTGCTTACACATCAATATTGGCCGATCTGGATGCGGCAATCGCCGGTTTGCCTGCCCTTAACACCCAAATATATTATGCAAACGTATCGGCAGCCAAATTGTTGAAGGCGCGTGTTTTAATAAATCGTGGGTCAAGCGGCGATTACGCACAGGTTATCAGCCTAACTAATGATGTGATTACCAATGGCGGTTTTACACTGGAAGCTAACTTAAAGGATATCTTCTGGACCAAAGGCTTTACCAGTAAAGAAGTAATATTGGGAATACAGCCCTATAGTACCGAAACCTATAAATTCAGGCAAAATCAATATTACAATCAGTATCCTGTTTCGGCAGCTTTTAAAACCTTACTGGCAAACGACCCCCGTAATCAGTGGGTTTATCAGCCGTACACGCTCCGAGGCACTGTAATCGGGCAGTTAACCAAGTATTATTCGGGCAGTCCGAGTGCCATTCTTCAAACCCCCTTATCCGAAAACTGTTATGCCTTTCGCCTCACAGAAGCCTATTTGCTGGAAGCTGAAGCCATTACTTTATCAAACGGAGATTTGGCACAGGCTAAAACCTTGTTAACAACAGTAATGGGGCACGCGGGCCTTACCGATTTTACTGCTGTAAATAATGCTACTACTGCGGCAGCTTTACAGGTACTTGTTGTACAAGAAGAAATGAAAAATTTCGTAGCAGAAAACGGTGCCGACTGGTTTGCCCTGCGCCGGTTACCCTTTGCCACCATTAAAACCATGCAGCCTTATATTACAACAGTTAATCAATTGATATTGCCCATACCAAATACCGAAATAATCACCAATGGTCAGATTATTCAAAATCCATAAAATGGATTGTTGTTAATAAACATTAAAGGGAGCTCCAAAAAGCTCCCTTTAATTAATTTGATGTCATCTACTGATAAATAATTGTAAATTTTATGAAAGCAAAAAAAATAATAAGCACCACAGTAGTGTTTTTGCTATTGCAGCACAGCTTTGTATGGGCACAGCAATATGTAATAAAGGGAAGTATTAAAGGCCTTTCCTCTGGAACCGTAAAGTTGATGCAGCCTAATATTAACGATCGCACCAGCAAAGGTATTGATAGCGGCGTTTTTAAAAACAACGTATTTCAATTGAAAGGGACCGTAGCCGTTCCTCAAATGATGTCTATTGTAATTGAGCCAGGTAACTGGAGTTTTAATGTATTTGTGGAAAATGCTGAAATTAACCTTACAGCCGATACTGCCGGTGCACAGCATTATGATTATTCGGCATACAGCATGGGTAAAGGAGCCATTATAAAGAATTTTACCGAAACCGGCTCTAAAAACTATGACGACTGGATGAAATATGAAAATAATCCCGGTCAAAAGCAATACGCAGCAGTTTCGGCAAAACTTAACGAAAAATTTAAAGCTACGGCTAAAGATATTGATGCGCAGTATAAGGTGCGCGATGAGATGGATTCGGTAAAAACACTGCTGCAAAAATGGCAAAAAGTGCAGATAGATGATTATGTAAGTCAAAACCCATCATCGGTTGCCGGGGCATATATGTTTTATAACCTGTACATATTTTCGAGCAATATGCCCTATGCAACACTTGATAATATGTTAAACAAGTTTACCGGCGATGCCAAATCATCGGTTTATTATCAAAACCTTGCGGCTTCGCGGGCTAAGCTTAAGGCTGTACAGCCTGGTAGCATAGCGCCAGATTTTACTTTGCTGAAAAGAGACAGTACAAAATTCACCCTATCGTCATTAAGAGGTAAATATACCATGATTGATTTTTGGGCAAGCTGGTGTCATCCCTGCCGGCAGGCTATTCCGCATTGGAAAGCAGTATATCAAAAGTACCATGATAAAGGTTTTGATATCATCAGCGTTTCGGACGACAGCAAATGGAAACTATGGATTGATGCGATGGATATTGAAAAAATGCCCTGGACACAGGTTTGTGACGAATTTCCGGTAAAAAGAATGCCGGCAAGGGTAGGCAGTTTATATATGACAACTTATATACCTTTTTATGTGTTGCTGGATAAGGAAGGAAAAATTTTAGTTTACTCGGGTGATGAAGCTAAAATTGATGAGAAACTAACAGAAATATTTGAAAAGTAATGCTCGCTTAAAATCATGAAAACACTAAAAATATTTTGTACAACTGTAGTGCTGGCTCTTTTACAGCACACGTTTGCACAAACCGCAAACGGCAATAAAGCATTCACAATTAAAGGCACGCTAACCGGCGATCGTGTTGATTCGGTAACACTTTATTACGCAAGTGATGAAGGAAAATACATGCACGAAACAAATCCTGTTTCGAATAATGAATTTACACTTACAGGCAGTATAGCCCATCCTGTTAGTGCCCGCATTATTTTTAAAAAAACAGGAGAGGTTATACCGCGCAACGAACAGGAAAGCAGGATGCGCGAGTTTTATATTGAACCAACTGTTTTAACACTTACCGGCGATCCGTTAAATGTAAAGATGCTTAAAGTTACAGGTTCTAAAACAGAAACTGAGTATGAGGACCTGCAAGCAAAAATTGCACCTATTCGCGAAGAAATGAAGCCCATTGAGGTAGCATTTATGAATGAGAAGAACCATGAAAAAGCAGCCGCAATACATGACCAGTTTGAGCCATACAATGCCCGCATAAAAAAGATAACCTACCAGTTTTTTGCCGATCATCCTAATTCATATGTAACATTGAATATGATGAAATACTATGTTTCAAGCATGAGCCTTGATTCAACCAGGCGGGTTTATAATGCCTTTAATAATGAATTAAGAGCCACAGCTGATGCACAGGAACTTGTAAAGCACATTAAACAAATTGAAGCAGGTTTGCCGGGTGCAATAGCGCCGATATTTACAAAAACAGATATTAATGGCAAATCGCTTTCATTAGCTGATTTTAAAGGTAAATATGTAATGCTTGATTTTTGGGCAAGCTGGTGTGTGCCATGCCGCAAAAGCAACCCGCACATGATTGAGCTTTATAATAAATATAAAAATAAAGGCTTTGATGTTATAGGTATTGCTGATGATGACAGTAAAGTAGCGGTATGGAATGCTGCCGTTGCCCAGGACAAGGTGGGGATATGGCACAATGTGTTACGCGGGCTTAAAATGGATATGGTAATGAAACATATACCAAACCCCGATGATCTCGACCAGCAATATGGAATAGCCTCTATCCCCACAAAAATATTAATAGGTCCTGACGGGAAAATATTGGGCCGCTACGGCGATAGTTACGGAGGTACCGAAGAAGATATGGACAAATTACTGGCCGAAATATTTAAGTTTTAATAAAAAAATCATGAAGAAAATCAGCATATATATTGTAATGCTATGCAGTAGTTTAGCTGCATTAGGTCAAAAAAAAGCCGGGGAAACAATCGTTTTTAAAGGCAATACAGATACTATTTATAACGGGGCTATTATTGTGATGTACAACAGGGCTGTGGGCGTGCTTGACTCTGCAAAGATCACAAACGGAAGTTTTGCATTTACAGTGCCTTACAAAGAGCCATCCAGGTATATGTTTTACAGCAAATACGAAGCTAAAAAGAAACACGGATATGCCCCTTATGGGATACTGGTTGCTAAGCCCGGAACGGTTAATATCAAAGCCGATATGGAAACCCTGGCAAATTCGGTTATAAAAAATGCCCCTGAAAACGAAATGTACATGGAGTTTGCGAAAGTTGGAAATGGCAGCAGGCAAAAAATAATGGACATGATGAACGAAAAGTATGGGGGCGATTTTGTAAAAACCCTAACCAAAAATGATCCGAAATACGAAGAAGTGATGAAGTATTATACTGAATTAAATACAGCTAATAATGCTGCCGAGGCGGCAAGATTGGAAGATTTTATTAAGACGCATCCTGATTCATTTGCAGCCATTTATTTGCTTAATGGTATGATGATGAGTATTCCGGCTGAGAAAGCACAATCGCTTTATAGCATTATTGGCGCAAAATATAAAACCACCAGTTACGGTATCAACATTGTAAAAAAGATTGAAGCAAGTAAAATAACCGCTATTGGTAAAATAGCTCCCGATTTTGAACAGCCTGATACCTTGGGTAAAATGGTAAAGCTATCGAGCCTGAGAGGGCAATATGTACTGGTTGATTTTTGGGCAAGCTGGTGCGGCCCATGCAGGGCCGAAAACCCGAATGTTGTGAAAGCCTATCAAAAGTATCACGATATGGGTTTTACTGTTCTCGGTGTATCACTTGATCAACCTGGAAAAAAAGAGGCCTGGTTAAATGCCATCCATCGTGATCATCTTACATGGACACATGTTTCGGATTTGCAGTTCTGGGATAACGCAGTTGCGAAATTGTATGGGATACAAGCCATACCTCAGAATTTTTTACTGGATAAAGATGGGAAGATCATAGCAACCAACATTCGCGGGGAAGAATTGAATGCAAAGCTTTCAGAGATATTTCATGACTAACCCACAGCTGTTAATATAGGATATTGCCTTTTTTCAATGCATTTTAAAAGGAATCCTGGTTTGCAATACGTCACCTCTGATAATTAGCGAGGTGTATATAAGGTGTTATTGTTATTTCCTTTAGATTAGCTTCAACAGATAATACAGGTTGTTATTATTGTTGAAGCTTTCTTTATAGATGATCCGGTTCATCGGTTCTATTTTATCCAACAGTTTCTTATAAATTTAGCACATAAGTATGGTCTGGCAAGTAATCGGCAAGTTAAAGCCTATCATTAAATTGGCTCAACATTTTAATCTTCCATATTCCGACGAAGCAGGTAATAAGAAAACTAATGTAGTTACATCAGCATTTCAAATTAGCTAATATTTAAATTTAACGTAAATTTTATGTAAATTCGTTTTTAGGAAGATACGTTTTGGCCCCTGTTAGCACCCTTTCTGATCAGGAATTAACTGCCTTACTAAGGCAGGGCAATCAGGCTGCGTTTATTGAACTTTACGATCGTTACCACGATACTATCTATCTTTTTATACGCAAATACCTGCGATCAGCAGAGCTATCCGAAGATATCTGCCAGAATGTGTTTCTAAAAATTTGGGAACAGCGTATGCAACCGGTAAACATTCTGGAATTTGCAGCATACCTGTTTACCATTGCCAAGCGTTTGTGTTTAGATTTTTTAAAACGAGCCGCTATCGAGCAAAATGCAATGGGCCTTATCCTGCAAAATTATAGCAGCAATCTTAAAGCAGTTGAGCACGAGCACGAGTTTCGTGATTATATGAGTTTCATCGAAAATGTGCTGACCGGGCTGCCGCAACAAACACAAAATGTTTTCAGGCTGTGCAGGCAGCAGCATAAATCGTATGATGAAGCTGCCGAGCTATTGGGTATTTCGCGCAACGCCATAAAAAAACACATGGTACGCTCCATGAAAGTGTTGAAAAATGCCGTCGACAATGAACTGGGCGTTTCTTTTCTTACATTATTGCTGCTGTTTGCCAGCAAAAAATAAATTTATTTTCATCAGGGGGTACCCGCCTGGGTAGCGCTAATCGTCGTACACTATATATAACTTATATAGATGTCAGACTTAAACGAACAATATAAAAAACAGCTGATAGAACGCTACGTTGCAGGACATGCAACTGAGAACGAATTACAAGCCTTTTTTGGGATGATAAGCACTGCCGAATTGGACACGCTGCTGGAAGCGCACATGGATGAAGAAATCTATGCCACCCGCAATGAGCCGGCTGTTTTACCTCATAAAAAGACATACAAATTCCGTATTGCCGCTGCGGCAGCCATGTTATTATTTTTATGTACCGGGGGCTACTTTTTATTAAACAAACGGCCTGTTTCGCAAATAGCACAACTTAGGCTGCATGATATTGCCCCGGCGCACAGCCAGGCCACTTTAACACTGGCTAATGGCAGCAAAATATTGCTCACCAAATATTTAAGCGGCAAGCTGGCGCAACAGGGTAATACTGTAATCAATGTAAATACCAATCAGGACCTAACTTATGCAATTAACGGGACGGCATCGCGATTGGCTAAAAAAGAAATTGAGTACAATACAGTTACCACTAACCGGGGCGAAGAATTACCGTTCCCATTAATATTAGGCGATGGTACCAAAGTTTGGCTTAACGCGGCATCTTCTATTACGTTCCCGGTTGCGTTTATTGGTAGTGAGCGTAGGGTAACTATTACCGGCGAGGCTTATTTTGAAGTTGTGCACGATGATAAAATGCCCTTCAAGGTAATAAGCGGCGGCGAGACTATAGAAGATATAGGCACACATTTTAACATTAACTCCTATACCGATGAAAATGCTGTTAAAACTACTTTATTAGAAGGCGCAGTTAAAGTTTGGTACAATGGCAATAGTAAACTGCTTATGCCAGGCCAGCAGGCCGTTTTTAAAAGCAATACACTTAGTGTTACTAATGCCAATACCGAAGAAACCATTGCCTGGAAGAACGGCTATTTTAGGTTTAACAACGAAAAAATTGAAAGCATTATGCGCAAACTTTCGCGCTGGTATAATATCGATGTTAGTTACGATTCGAAAGTATCCGATGAAGGGTACTACGGCACCATCTCGCGCTTTAAAAATATCAGCGAGGTGCTTAACATGCTCGAACAAACAAAAGGCGTTCACTTTAAAATTGAAGGAAGGAGGGTAACCGTTATTCCATAACCCTACTCAACAAAAAAGCCATTCCGGTTCACACCCGGAATGACTAATGCTTGGATCATTTTAATAATTTATAAAACTATTAATCACAGCGAGGCGCCTCCCTATCTCGAAAATATCAAGGCGTAACGCATTAACCCTGCTAACAAATGTACAAATTTTACTCAAAAATTTTGGTACAGCCGCCTGGCTGTATTAACAAACTCCTGTTAACGATGAAGCTAACGGTTATCATACTCATTACAGCTATTCTGCAGGTAAGCGCAACATCATTTGCACAAAAGGTAACCTTGTCTGCCAAAGAAGCTGCTTTGGTAGATGTATTTAACCAGATAAGGGTACAAACCGGTTACGATTTTCTTTTTACAGCATCTACTTTGCAAAATGCTAGGCCTGTAACCATACAGGTAAAAAATGTAGAGCTTAATGATGTTTTGAACCAGATATTTAAAGACCAGGAATTGGATTATACCATTAGGGATAAGGCAGTTGTAATATCAAAAAAGGAATTATCTTTTTTTGATAAGGTTATAGCCGCCTTTTCTGCCATCACAGTACACGGCAAAATAGTTGATGAGAAAGGCTTACCAATTGCAGGTGCCACCGTAAGATTAAAAGATAACACTCAGGCAACATCAACGGATATTGACGGTAACTTTTCTTTAAAACAGGTGAATGAAAACGCCGTTATAGTTATTAGTTCGATAGGATATTTATCTAAAGAAGTTAATGCAAAAGCAGAGTTAGGAGCGATCACCTTAGCGGTGAACATCTCAAAATTAGATCAGGTGATGGTTGTTGGGTATGAAACCACCACCAGGCGCTTAAGCACAGGTTCTGTTAGCGAGGTTAAGGCAGCCGAACTTGACCAGCAACCGATATCTAATCCGATATTGGGTTTGGAAGGCCGTGTTCCCGGTGTATTTATTACGCAAACGGCAGGTTATTCAGGCGCTCAGGTTAATATATTGATCAGGGGGCAAAACAGCTTTGCCGGTTCTACTAATAACTTTGCTGCTCCATTGTACATTGTTGATGGTATTCCTTTCAATAGCACACCGGTAGAACAAACAGCCGGTACCTTCGGTGTAGTTGGCCTAAGCCCTTTAAACACGCTCGACCCTACCAGTATTGAAACTATCGATATATTGAAAGATGCGGACGCTACAGCTATCTATGGTTCCAGAGGAGCCAATGGCGTTGTTTTAATTACGACCAAAAAAGGCAAGGCGGGTAATACCAGAGTGAATGTTGATATCAGCAGTGGTTTTGGTGACGTATCCCATACCATACCTTTGATGGGCATTGATCAGTATTTAAGTATCAGGCGCCAGGCTTTTGCTAATGATGCCATTATAAATGCGGCAGTTACACCAACTACAACCAATGCGCCAGATTTAACTTTGTGGGATCAACATGCTTATACAGATTTCGGCAAACTGGAAGAAGGTAACACACAGCACCAAACCAAAGCCACGTTTGATCTGTCGGGAGGAGACCAGTACACACAATTTTT
>Ga0105855_1000237_pt1 | contig 28650 bp, 66 predicted proteins | sample OrgsoiDNA_201059_FD_89680 | JGI IMG/M metagenome (GOLD analysis project Ga0105855, IMG submission 89680) | Permafrost soil microbial communities from the Arctic, to analyse light accelerated degradation of dissolved organic matter (DOM) -... | ecosystem: Environmental > Terrestrial > Soil >... | reverse complement strand
TACGGATTGTTCAGCGATTAAGCGTTGACTTCAGAGCAATAAGAAGTAGAATAACGAACTGGCAATAACCAGTTCGTATAAAACAATAATAACAATAAAATAAAAACATGACTAACATTACACCACTCACAGAAGAAGAAGCAACAAAACTGATGTCTGAAAAGGTATCAGCTGCTTATGCATTGATTGCTGAAGCCGAAAAGATCGCAACGGAACATTCGCTGTCCTTTAGCTGGGAAATCGCATACGGCATGGGTGGTTGGTTTGAATCAGGCGAATGGCGCGCATCCTCACAAAGCTGCTAAACTAATTATGATCTTGATCGGAAGTGAAGCGCTAAAACATTATATCCCCAATCGTGATACGTTGGATACTGATATCGTGTCTACGTATCGTGAAGCGGCTGCGTTTGCAAAAACGCGCGGCAACGTTACAGCTTGCTATCCAATTGCGGAAGGTAAGAAGCTATATCTGAAGGTCAATGATCGAATTATTGAAGCTGAATTGATTTGGCCTGGTAATAATACCGAGAAGTTGGTTGAGCTGATCAACAATGACCCGCTAACCATTCATCAAGATGGGAATATCATTCCATCCTTGGATGTCTTGTACATGCTGAAGATGTCTCACCGTTACTTGAAGAATTCGCCGCATTTTCTCAAGACCATGAATGACATTAAGGCAATGCGGGAACTCGGGGCAAAGATCAGGCCAGAGCACCAAGAGTTTTTGCTTGAACGTGAAAAAGCAACGTACACTTACGCTCATCCAAAATTGAATGTCTCGAAAGGAGATTTCTTTAAGGGTGATGGAGTTGAGTATGTTTATGATCATGATTCAATTCATGAAGCGATTAAGCATTTGCCCAAGCCCGCGTATCAGTATTTCAAGCCAGATCAATCAGAAGTGTTTTGTGATCGAACGATGTTTGACGAAGCTCCTGAAAGTATTCGCTTGTGTGCTGTGCTGGAAGAGAGCTATGTTCTCGCTCTAGAACGCTCTCAAATCCCCTACAAGGGGACGTTGACACCTCAGCGTAGCTTTGCTATCGCTCTGGAAAAGGTATGTACCAGCATCACCTCTGGTTGGTTCAGGGAGTATGCGTGGGAAAATTATGAAAAGGTTCAAGACCTATACAGCGATAATTATGTTGATCGTTTTTGGTCTGGAGTGCAGAATGGCATAGTTAAGCCATTTACTGGTAGTAAGTATTAAAGCAGTGCCTCGGTGGTGTAATGGCAGCCACGCATGCCTTAGGAGCATGTGTCGAAAGACGTGTCGGTTCGAGTCCGACCCGAGGCACCAAAGAATTATCAATTATAAGCAGTATGCGATGACGCAGATTCGTAAAGTGATTTTGAACAGAGCTGGTGAAATTGGGGTTATACTTGGGTTCATTGGCTTCGTTATTGGCATGTTCGCCGCTGTATTTCTATAGTATACCCGCTCATGATTCCTCTTCCCGTATTGGTTGCGTTCATTCTGTTGATATGCACTATGGAATTCCTGTTAGGGTTTCTTGTTGTGAAAACCTGGTCATATAAAAATCCAGTTACGAGTGGTAGTATTGGTGCAATTATGGTATTGCTTGCTGCTATTACACTAGTCGAAGTTTGTAAATGAATTAATGCTGCGAGTAGAGAAGTGGTATATCGTCTGTCAAGTCCGGGTTCCGGGGCAGAAGGGCACTAAGGCATCCTAGCTTGCACGACGCTGCAAAGATGAGATAACGCTGTGAGGGTTCGATTCCCTCCTCGCGCACCAAATAAGAAGATTAAAATGAAATATCTATATAACTACCAGTATTTGTACCCTGTAGGAAAAGGCCAGGAAGACGTTAAGGAATTGACGCTTGAATGTTACGACATCGAGCCGACTAATCGCAACATCATTGGCGGTTCGCAGTGGGAATTCAAGGTCGTCGGGCGTGGCGACCAAATGTTTCGTACCAGCTATGACTGGGCGCTGGTCGAGAATACTCCAGAAAATCTGGCACTGATCACGGAGTTCGAGGAGATTCATCGACAGCGTGAAGTTCTGCAAACCAAGGCTTCGGCCGTGCACGCTAACATCAAGCGCTTCGCAACGGCATAAAAACCAAGTAGTAGCAAAATGGAAAGTTCGTATCGACGCATACCTTAGCGATGAGTATGACACTGAGCACCGACTTCACAAGAACAAAAACTAAAAAGAAGTTCATACTTAGAGAACAATTATGTCATCACCCTATTTCAATTTTAAACTGCCGGCATCACTTCTTCACGATTTGCTTATGACACTAATGAATCCTTCCGCAGGAGCGATTCGTGGTACGTCTATTAAGTACAATGATGATTGTACTGAAGCAACCATCAAGGTTGATTATCATTATGATAATGGCACCAATCCAGCCAGTATGTCGTTTACTGCATTACTCACCAACGAGTAATTTCAAACATTGACCTCGTGTTCAAATGAACATAACATATGACTTCTAAGTTAAGGAGTGCAATATGCAGACGGGTATGTTTCCAACTGGTTCAAAATTGAATGTGGTCGTGACCAAATCGGGGAGCGACCACATGATCGCTCATCCTATTGCAGATCATATCCTGCATGAAGCATTTGGATTGTTGAATATCAGTCGTATGGACAAGCAATTTTGGAAGGGTACTGTTGATCTCGGTCGTATTGTCGGCATTGAAGGTCGCGTTACCGTTCCTACTGTTGGGGTTGACGACCCTACTACCTTTGCGCATCGACATAACCGCAAGCGTGCATCCCACTGTGTCATTGCCGAAGGGCAAGAGACGTCGCATATCACGTTGGTATTGCGACGTGGTACTAATAGCAATGGTATGTTCTTCGTGTCTGCTTGGTGCGGTACATCGGCTGACATGGAACCCAGAAATTTGAATGATCACGTACACTTGGATTTCTGGTGCAACAATGCGCTGATCTGGAACGATCAGTCGTTCAATGAGCCGCCGTTCACATCAACATGGCGAGAAGTGTTGTCCAAACGATAGGCCTTGATTGTTAAGCCATATGAAATTATCATTGGTGCAATAATCAATAAGGAGCGCATATGTCACAAATGTATTTGGTAACAGCCACACGAGGAACTCACGATGATCGTGAAGAGTGGGCAGAAGTATGCTCTACGGATCGGCCGAAATTGGAAGAGTGGATTGCAGCGCGTAAAATTCAAAATGCAGATGAAGATACGTTCCAAACACATCTCGCCGATTTGTATGAACAGTTTCGTAATGAGAATCCCATTCCCGTACCGCGTGGAATGAGCATGCAGGAAGTCCCACGTTGGCCGCCGGGACTTGGCAAAGCGCAAATTACTGACAAGATGAAACAGGAACGGCAAGCAGTAATTGACAACAATCGTGTATTTCACGAGACTGCAAATCAACTGCAAGACGACTGGGTCCAGAATAAATGGTTTCCCACCTATCGTCAATTTCTATTGGATAATGGGCGAGTACCAAAAGAGCAATTGTGGCTGCACGAGACTTTAGGTAGTCGTTACTGGGAAGAAATATATTATTCGATTGAAGAGATCGAACAGATTTAAGAATTACTGGTGCAGCATACTTGCGAAGTGTTGCATGATCCCCAGAGGGTCGGACTAAAGTCCCAGGTAGAAAAGCAGGGGGTGCGGCCTTCGCTGAGAAAAACGCACACCTATTCATTTGCATTTTGTTCATACTGACTATACCATATGAACATGGTAACCAAGGAGAACAAGATGAAAATTTCAGCAAGCGACTTGTATATCATCGCCACGCATGTGTCATACGATGGCATTTCGGGTGATACCGAAAATATTTACACGGATAAGGCCGAAGCTGAGAAGGCTGCTGCCGAACGTTCGAATTTGCTCATGCTGGGTTCTAGCCTCAAGTACGCAGCTATGACGCTTGATGATTATATCGACGAAGTAAAGCAAGATGCTCGTTGGCAAGGTGAAATGAACCAACGTAATCGAGACTAAGTTTTAGCAAACTGGCAGTAAGAAAAGGTGCTACAATGTGGCGCCTTTTCACCATTTCCAAAATAATAAAATGATTACAAAAGCAATTGCCAGAGCGTATCGTGTCATGCACGAACGTAATTGGGACACGATTTATTGGGCTGTAGACTTACACGGTGTATGCTTGAAATCCAACTATGAAAATGGTGGATACGAGTTTATAAACGAAGAAGCCAAGATTGGTCTTCAGCATATCTCAATGCGAGAAGAAAACAAAATCATTCTGTGGTCATCATGTCATGACCACGAGAAGCAAGCCATCATTGACTTCTTTGCCGACAATGCAATTCATGTTGATCACTTCAATGTAAACCCAGACGAAGCAAACACTAAGACTGGCTGCTTTGATCAAAAGTTTTATTTCAGCGTACTGTTGGATGACAAAGCTGGTTTTGATCCTGATGAACATTGGGCCGAAATCATCGAGTATTATGAGATGGCAGATTACACCATCATGCAGGATACTCCACCAAAAACCTCAGACATCTCGACTATGACTAAACTGGCAATGACATTTGCTAGTGGTGCTTCTGCCTCCTTGCTTGTTGGTATTATGTTTCCCTTGCATCCATATGCCGCCCTTGAAGCATTTGTCATAGCGATGGGTATATCAGGATTATCGATTCATAAATTCGGATAATACATTGACTATGGCTCATATGAAGTTACACTATGAGTAATGGTAATTTAGGAGAAACCAATGCTGCGATACGTTTATATTGACAACACTGAAGGAAAGGCAGCGATCATCAAGGACTATCCGCAATTTGATAAGTTCTCGAGGCTGAACATTGAATTCATTCTCATGGATGCAAATGGTGGTGATCGTAATGCAGTACTTCATCTGTTAGATGAGGGTGGCGGGATGCATGTTGATATGACTGCAAAGGTGGCGTATCTGTCAGATGCCGAAGAATCGATTCGAATTTACGTGGTGAACTAATGCAAATTTTCGTGATTGAATATGTAATCAGTGCATACGATGGTTCGTTCATCGCCGGTGTCACTAGCTCGCTCGATAAAGCCGTGGAGTTTCTTGCTAGTGAATATGCAAAGGGTGAAGAGCGATATGTGGAAGATCCGTTCAATCGCTGCGAAGGTCACACGATTACTGAACATCGAGTAGATCGACTGATCAGTGGAGCTGATAAAGATCGTGATCCCCGTTGTCGTTTCTATGATGCCAAAGGCATTGAATGGAAGCTGCGTGCTGCTAACCCGGGATCTGGACCAGCTTTTATTAAAGTGGAGGAATGATGCTTTCCATGTTTCAAGTTGCAGATTGCGAGGTGGGTGAACGGCACGAAGGTATTAACCATTATGCCATGTGCACCACTTTAGACAAGGCAATCGCAGTTGCGGCGACGATTATCAACAATCACGACATCTATGGTGAATTGCTGATAATCGAATATGGCGTTGATATTTTCCCAGATGTGGTTGGTCGCATTTACGATCATCTGGGTAATCCGCAAGGCGTCGATCAGATTTAAGTCTGCTGAATGACCGTAGCGGTGGACGACAGTTCAGCGCTAATGATCACTTCACTATCCATACTAGCATCAAGGTACAGCAGTATCTTGTTAACTGGTATTGTCAGTTCAATTACCCACGCATTCCCCACTCGCTTGTTCAATGAGAACGATCTCGTTGCGTAAGTGCCTTCGTAGTCAGAAAATGTATGTACACGGTCTTTGCTGAAGGTATAAGCAAACCAACCATTACCCCTGATGCTTGGGTCGTAAAGACCCCCACCAGCACGCCATAGCGTGATTGGTGATGACTTGAATGCCTGGTAAGCTTCCATTGTGGTAATGGGGCGGCCTCTATTTGCACGATTCAATCCAACCTGAAAGAACAACAGCAGCATCGATAGCTCTCGGTACTTTTTATTCGTGCTCAATTTTGTTATGCAAGATGGATGATTACCGTTCACCCATGGCAATACGGCATCATGGAACTTTTCGGCATGCTTCTTCAAACCTAGTTGATTCACCAAGTCCCAGAAGCTCAGCAGTGTGGTGGTGGGGGTTTCAAATTCGTATAGTCTCATGTGGATATTTATGTATTGCGAATCGCTGTACACTTATGTTTTTAAAGAACATTTGCTTGACTTCTATTCATTTGGCGTTAGAATAGGAACATGTTAAACAGCGTGGGGGATTGCAAAATGACTAAGAAAGAATATGCGTTTAATGGCATCGATTTGCACAAAGCAGAAATGCAAAAGCAGTTTCCCAAGCGTAAAGGTTTCCCCGTTAATTTGTTTTTCGGCGATGATCAAGTTGATCAATATGCAGTGCAGCAATCGCTTGTTGACATGGGGTTGAAGCTTGATGAAGACTTGCATGGCTTTACGCTGCTGAATCGCGGCGGCTATGACTGGGCTGTTTACAAGGGTGACGAATTTGCTATTATGTGGTATACGGATATGAGCGGCGGTGAATTGCTTGTGTTTGCAAAGAACAGCAAAGCGATTGATACGCTACGTGACCAGTTTGTTGCTTTGGGCTATGTTAAGTCGCTTGAAGCGGTACGTGAGCAGCGTGAAGCAACTGCTGCTAAGCGTATGGCTATGTTTGCCAAGCGTGGTATGGTAGTTGGCACGGAAGTTACATGGCCTGAAGGTGCAGTGATTGAGTCGATTAGCAAGGCGGGTATTGCTACATTGCGATTGCTTGATGGGAGCATAACCACAGCAAAACCCGGGTCATTGGTCAAAACTGATAAAGTGGCAAAATAGTTTTACAAGGTTGAAAAAAGCAGCTACTATGGTGGCTGCTTATAGAGGCTTGGTGCAACGGTAGCACGCGTAAAAAAAGCGATCCAGTTTGGATCCATTCAGCAATCAACTACCATTCCAAGGACGAAACCTGGGTTCGACTCCCGGAGCCTCTTCCACATAATAAAGATTAAGATGACAATTTTGTTGACCGAGTTTAAGCCACGTAAAACCAAGTATGGATTTGGCACCAGTTTGGGAGTAGATAATCTGCTTGACGTATGTTCCTTCATTAAGGACACTATCGGAAACCCTGATATCAATGTTGATTGGTATATGGAGCTTAAGGGTGCAGGTGGTTACGGTGGTGGTGGAGTTGAATTGAAGCTTTACGTGAATGACATTGCAATTTACAATACGCTAAAGAGCAGTTCACAAGTACAGGGCATTGTACCCAAGGTGAAGAAAATAAAAGTGCTTGATTAGTATTGCCAGTCCTGTAGAATTGGCAATGTGCTGATAACACAGCACAAAGATTAAATGCACCCGTGGTCGAGTGGTCCAAGGCAACAGCCTGCAAAGCTGTAAAATCGGTGGTTCGAATCCATCCGGGTGCTCCAGTATTCTGTTGTAAAGTTTTGCCCTGGTAGCTCAGTTGGTAGAGCAGTGGATTGAAGATCCTCGTGTCGGTGGTTCGACTCCGCCCCGGGGCACCAAGTTGTTGGTTGCACATAGTAGAACCTTACACCGTCGCTTTGACGGGCGGCGGTATTCTATTAGTGCTTACTATTATGTTGCGTCAACAATATAATAGGACAGCCACAATTTCTCTCGTAGCTCAATTGGAAGAGGCGCCGGCCACGACCGGAGGTTGGGGACTCGGTATCTCCCGAGAGAATCACCTTTTTGATGTAGTAAAGAATTGAGTGTTGCCTTGGAAAATAATGGTGTTAGCGCATTATATTTTTCCATATCAACGAGGCTTATCATGCTGCGCTAACAGTATGTGACAGCTTATGCTCATAGACAGTCATTCGTCTAGTGGATAAGACGTCGACACGCGCGGTAACATGGGTTCGAATCCCATATGGCTGTCGCACCAAACAACTTAGCAAACACAAAAATAATATGGCTATTAAACCAACCTACGATGAGCTATGTCGGACAATTGATATTCTGTTGAGAGGGATCTCCAAATATCAAGAAGAAAACAAAGCCACTCTAGGTTGGTTTTTTGCTGGCGATAATTTGAAAGAAGTTACTGATCTGGCTGAAAAGGTTTTACAATTGGCACAGATTCAACAATAAAGAATAATATGTCAAATCAAGTACTGAGCACTGTTTACCTTGACCCCAATATTGATCGTCAATTGCGTATTGATGCATTTGACACACGAACAAATAGAAATGTCTTGGTAAATGAATACATCCTTCTAGGTATGCAAGCAAAGCAAGCCGGCTCACAGCATTTGAAAGATAAAAAGTCAATCAATGAATTGGCTGATCAACTTGAAACACTGCTTAATACGATTGAAAAACTGGTAGAATAAAATGAAAATTGGCTTTTCTTTCGGCCGTTGCGTCCGCGCCATTGTTAAAGGTGAAGTAGCATACGATGACGTGTTGGTCATTATTGCTCGCACGTTCATGCCAGATGTTGAAGCAGTTGACGACGTAATTGATCAATACATGTATGAAACCGCGTATCTACGTGGCCTCGACCGTGATGAATGTGTTCGTATTGGCCGCTTGCTATTCACTGATGCCAAGCTGCATCAACCCCGCAATTACATGGGTGGTATGCATTGGCAAAGTCGAGTAGGTACTGACTACGTGTGGATGGATGTAGTTCCCACTAATGCAGCCAGTGACATTCCGGCTGTACAGGAAGCTTGGGAAAACTACCAATTAGTATTGCGTCTGTGCAATACTGTACCTAATGCAGAAAACGCACCAAGAGACTAATATGAGTGAATATATAATTGCGTATCGTGGACCCGCTCCCGCACCTACTGCTGATGTTGGTTTGATCAATAATTCACATATCGTATCGGTGCTTGACTTGTATGGTGGTCTTGAAGAACCTGTATATTTGGTAACAAGCACTGAAGATTTAACGTGTGAACTTTTGGGATTGAATGAGGATTGGGAAATATCCCCCAATGTTCCAGTCGATTTGTTATAAAGGGTGATAGTATGGCAATGTTTTCTGGTCGTAAGCTTTTCAAGATTAAAGATGAACAAGGTCTTCCCTTGGACTTTGCCCTGGCTATGATTCTGGATGCAGGACAAGCAGTTGACTGGCCTGAGTTTATTGACTACGCCCGTGAATGTAAGTGGTGGGATTTTCAAATCATCAACACCCTGGAATACATTCTTGTTGATGCAGGTGGCAAAGAATACGCCGAATCGGTATTAGCTCGTGCTAAAATGTATATGCTTGCCAATCCCCATCCTGCAATGGCCGGAATCAAATGAGAGTCAGTAAAGAAGATTATTACGGGCTCATTGAGCAAACCATTTGCGCAGCTGATTGCTCTTATGAAGAAGCCGTATATGTAGTTGATCAGCGCTTCTATAGGGCAAATGGTAATCAATTTCCAGAAATAGAATATGATGATGCTATGGCACTTGACTTGAAAGAATGGGCAGATAATCCAGAAGAGGATCATGTTCCTTTCTCATCGTTACAGTTGCCAACAGTCACGATACCAGATTGGTTATGGTAACTGATGTTGAATTGGCATTAATTGAATTCAAGTTGATGGGTTATCAATTGATAACCAATCGTAATAAAGGCACCGGTCGCAGTAGGGTGAGAGATCTATGTTGTACTTGGTTCGAACCCATTGGCGACTCATGGCATAGCAAAATGTATGCAATGACATATTCTGATACCTTGATATATGATCTGAATGTGGAACGGTCGATTGCAATGCTAAAAGAGTATCTTAAAAAACAGGAAAGTAACAATGATTGAACTGTCTGGTGATCCAAAGCGGGATGCTCAAATTATTGGTTTTAGCAATCGCAGGAATCAATGGTATTCGATTGTGCAAGATCTGAAACAGATTGTTAATTCATCAACTGAATTTGCCATTAGTGATCCTAAAGAATTACAGATCATGGAAGAAGCCCAAGAGTGGTTTCAAAAGATTATCGTAAAAAGGAAATGAACGATGGCAACTGCTCTTGAATTGGCGCTTGTTGAATTTAGGCTTCGTGGCTTCGACCTTAAATATCGAATGAGTATTGGTAAAGGTGGTAAATATGCCTACTTCCAACCTTTGGAAGGTAGCAAAGATATACGCTATGCTGAAATCGTTCACGAGACTATGTCAAGCAGTCGTATGTATCCAGAGAATGTGACAGAAGCGATTGTAGCATTACGAAATTTCTTAGATTAAAATAAATGAAACAGTTTTTAGAAAAATTAAAGGCCATCGTGCGCGACATTCGCCACTGGTGGGCGACGTAAAGAAATTGAGTGCGGCCAGGAAGGACTGGCAACGAAATGACTAAGTGGATACTGTCCCACCACCCTTGACCGGGAAAGGCGGACGACGAGGCGTATGGTCATATCACATTTGGGAATAGTCACCCCTTCATCGTTACGAAGTGTGGCACATCGACATCCAGTAGGTATCAAGGCCTACCACTCAACCCAGTAATGCCCGGCTAGCCCAATTGGCAGAGGCCTACGGTGATAAGCCGTAGTAGAGACAACATCCTAGGTGTCTCTCATCACCTAAGTACACGGTGATGTAGTGTTGGTTCAAGTCCATCGCCGGGCACCATTTTAAAACTAAAAGAAAGCAATGATAAAATTAGCCAGTATTCTGAAACAGCGTAAGTGGACAAAAGTCAAACTTCCTAAAACATATATCGATTTGTTGATTGACACATTGATCGATAATATTGTTGGTAAATATACTATCATGCCCGTGTTTGATCGCGGATATGATGACCCATTGACAAAAGAGATTTACTTTGAGCTTGCTAGTGATGCTCAAGCTTTTGAACTTCTGATTAAAGACCTCATTGATCCAGAAGAATTCGATGATGACGAAGAAGTATTCGAACCACAAGAGCGGTCAATTTTTTACCACGACGAAGATTGATATGTTTCGATTGATAGCATCGTTGTTTAAACGCAAAGTCAAGGAATGTGATCATATCTATTATCCAGCATGGGGTGAACATAGTTCTACTCCTATTGGACAAGAATGCATTCTGTGTCAAAAGTTCAATAGTCTGGAGGATTTGCAGATCATTCGGAAACGAGATGCAATTAAGTTCCTGGCTACATTATGACTGAATTAACATATCTGCATCTCTGTGTTAATTTCAATACTGGCGAAGGTAGGGTCGTTCCTTGGGAAACCGGCTTGTGTTCTAACTGCAGAAAAGGTGATCCCAGAGTGTTCAACCTCTGTGTACCAAGCAGCGACTACGCCAGTACGAAGCAGCGTATCGAAGCAGAATACAATAAATCTGCTTGAGTGGCAACCAAGTTCATGTTATCTTCTGGTGACTAACTGGAGGAAATATGACAGAACAGAACGAAGCTCTTAGCTGCCCTTGTTGCGGTTGGAAACCAGTCTATACTCCTGCTGACCGTAGTATCCGTCAGCCAGATCATGTCATGTGCACTAGTTGTAATTTGGAACTAATGGGCGACTACGAACTCGGCAGCGCATTGATTCCGTGGAATAAAACGGCAGCGGTTCGTACCCTTGCATAACTGATTTGGTGTTGACTTCATGTTCATTTGATAATATCATCTAAACATGGTGAACTACTAGGAGAAAATATGATACGCGTTATGGCCTTGGATCTTGATAATGCTATTCCGGTTCTCAAAGACTATCCGCAATACAACACTATCACGGATGACAATGCGTACGACATCTTGAACGAAGTGTTCCCCGATCAACCTGATGCAGTTGAACTCATCTTGGAAGATTTCGATATTGCTGAAGATGGCAAAACTGCATGGTGCACTGACAACTCGAACATTGTCGTTCGTATGTGGGTTGAATAAGATCACGAACTAACCCTTGTGAATCTAAGAATTTAATAGCCAGTTAAACTGGCTATTTTACCTAATTGGTAAAGCTTAAAGGTGTAAGCCTCTCCTATCGAGGGGGATGACTGTAGGGTTCGAGTCCCTTTTACCAATGCGTAAGCATTAGCCCCGCCCTTTGTGGTGGGGCTTCTTGCCATCCAGCCTAACATAAACAGATTGCAATAGTATTACAAATATTGACGCCAATCGTAAGGTAGTGTAAGTAATATTTCATTACAATTTAGTTCCCTGCAGAGTATGCCTAAATTGAATTGGCAACCAGGTTTCTGTAAAATTTTAAATGTGGCGGATATAAATATTCTGCCACAACTCTCCCAGGGAAACTACTAATAAAATGTCACACCGAGACTATAACGTCCATCAAGGACACTCAGGCCGCACACTATATGTGATTGCGGTAATCAGCAATCCAGTTATGTACCAAAGCCGTATCCGACTCTATCAAGAGTTTGCGGAACGTATGAGAAACACGCCAAATGTAAAATTGATTACGGTTGAGCATGCCTTTGGTGATCGTCCTTTTGATGTAACCGACGCGAATAATCCAGACCATGTTCAGTTGCGTGGTGGTCCAGAATATGAATTATGGTTGAAAGAACCAATGATGAATCGTGGGTTCAAACATTTGTATGACACATACCCAGATTGGCAATATGCCGCCTGGATCGATGCTGATGTTGAATTGTCACGTCCAGATTGGGCTGAAGCCACAATGGAATCATTGCAGCATTACAAAATTATCCAACCTTGGAGCCATTCAATCGACTTGGGTCCAAACCATGAAATCGTTGGAAAACCAGCTCGTAGCTTTATGTCATGTTTCGTTGAGGGTGTTCCCCCAATGTCACAATATGGCGGTGAATACTGGCATGCTGGTTATGCATGGGCTATTCGTCGTGACGCAATGGACGGAATTAAGCGCTTCATAGATTGGGCAATTTTGGGCGCTGGTGATCACCATATGGCCTGGGCGTTTGCCGGAGATATTTGGAGTGGTGTACATGGTCAAATGGGTATCGGTTACAAAACAGCCGCTGCTGACTTCCAGAAATTGTGTGACGTTCATATTCAAAAGGATGTGGGTTACATTCCAGGAACTCTCATGCATCATTGGCATGGCAGCAAGAAGAAGCGTTTCTATGTTGAACGTTGGGCGATGATGGTTCAGAACAAATATGACCCACGCACTGACATTGCATTCGACAAAGATGGTTTGCCATTCCTGACTGGTAATAAACCACAACTACGTGATGACCTCAGAAAATATTTTCGAGCACGAAATGAAGATGGGATCGATTTAGATTAAGTTTAGGTCAATAAAAGAAAGCACCCAATGGGTGCTTTCTTTGTTTATGGCTTTAATTTACAATTAAAGAAATGATAACGTGTCATACCACTTCCACCACCACTGACAAAACAATAAGGGCATGTTCTTTCCTTATGGATAATCGGCGTAAGTTTATAGCCAGGATTCGACTTGCAATTATCATCGTGCCACCTAGTTTGTTTGGATTTTGTTCCAATAAAATCACACCATGTGCAAGTGTAGTCAGCTCGTCTATTCAAAGTAGCTGCGCCAATTACATCCTTTGCTGCGTCAGTATGCGTATTACCATACATACCATTGTTTTCGCCACTAATAGAGTCTGATACTTGTTTGTAGTAAGCTTCTCGGTCTTCTAGTGACATCTTATCGATGTTCTTTGCTTTACTAGCAGCGGACGCCACTGACCGAGCAGAACGCTTTTCTTTGGATGAGTTAGCCCAATATTCGGCGGTGCTGGATACAAATCGATCTTTGTGATCGTCCATATGACTTTCATCCACCTTTAAAATTTTCCATCGGTCAGTCATATTATTTTGTTGTAGTTTCCGGGTGGCTTCTGAAACTACCATACCACTACCACCTTCCCCACCAGCAGTCCGGTTGCGCAGAATACCAGTACTCTGATCAACACGTCCATACTTTGCTATCAAGGCCGTTTCGAGGGCGAACGCTTCTTTCTCTTCCATGCCTTCTTGTATAATGACAATGTTTTCTGGGTTGCCTGGACTAAACTTTCGTCGTTTGTCCCAAGCTCGGTTTCTTGAACCTTTGCCAATATAGTAAGGTGTACCCGCGTTGCCACTTAATGAATCTTTCTCTCGGAGATATTGATAAACGTAAAATTTACTTGACACTATTAAGATTCCATTTGTATTATCTTTCAATTATAAAGAAAGGAATCATAATGACCAAAATGTTCAAAATAAAACAAAATATGGCCGACAAATGGAGAGTAATAAAAGAAAATAAAAGTGCTCTTGTTAGAGGATGGCTTTCTTCTATAGTTACAGTTTGTATCCTACTGCTGTCATTATCAATTAATCACAAATACCACGCATCAGTTTCCACGTTTAAAATTGTATTTTTTACGTTTCTAAGTGTGGTAGTTTGGAATTTTGTATGGGAAATTTGGCAAGATATTTGTATGCTCCAAAATAGAGATCGATTAAATAAAAATAACGACAAAGAAGTTTTAACAATATTGTTAAATTGGCTTACCTTAGATCAAAACGCTAGATTTATTCGTCTAACGGTGGCGGTGGCATTACTGGCAGCTACGATGGCATACATCGTAATTGATAGACCAACTACTGTGAAACCATTAGCACCACCGATAGATAATCATATTTTGATTTACAATGTGATTATCTATTCCAAGCCAAAGTACTTTTAATTTTCATACTTGACTTCATCTTCAAATGAATTTATCATATGTGGATGGTAAACAAGGAGAGATGACTATGAAAGCTATGCTTGCTGCTATTTTGTTTTGTTGCTCCACAGTGGCAATCGCGGGATCGTCTGTTTCAAAACACGATAATAATAATAACGACGATGACGTACCAGAATGGGCGGCAAACGACATGATTGCCGGCGATAACGGTGGTATGTTTACCTATGAAGCTTCAACTACTAATGGCTACTACTTGTTGAAACAAGAACGATGTACTGACTCCGATCTTAGCACCAGATTTTGGTACGCTGGTGAATTTGTTGGTAGCGATGGGGTTCCCCATATTGGCTGTTGGACTCGTGCCGGAGATTCGATCAACTATCGTCATGTATACACTCGAACTAGTGGCAAGACATATGACACATTTGTTCATGGTGTGGTACAAACTGATACAGTTTCCATGAATAACTTCGTTATTAAAGGTGGCGAAGACTGTGACAAAATGACGACCAATCTACGAAAAGCCTGTAGGAAAACACAGTGATTCGATGGAAACTAAAAAGCCACCCAAGGGTGGCTTTTTGCCAATTCCATGCTAGAATATAGAAAATCAAATAGGGGAAGTATGTTCAATTTTACTATGAAACTATCCGAGAACTTTGCGTCGTTCTCGGATACTTATGGCAATTATGTCTACGTCGATTCATTCGACAATCATGAGTTTGAAGTACGAATGGGTACTGCTGATGTGTCAAAGAACATTGGCATAATCACAGCAGATTCTGATGAAGAATTAAACGATAAGCTTTCTGAACTCTGTAATGGATGGCCATGTATAAACTAAAACCGGCTATCGGTACCATGCATTCTGAAATGCGTGCTGAAGAAAAGAAAATGATGAATCAAGGTTGGCAATCATGTGGGACGTGGTTCCAGGGAAAGGATATTGGAATACCAACTACCGACCCTTCACACTTTTGGGTTTTTCAAATGATGAAGAAACCTAGGACATAGCTTGATTCTTTCTTCATATGAACGTACTATAATGTATGGTATATGAATAGGAGAGCAAAATGACAACGTATAAAGATTTGGAATCGTCACCGTTCTCGGAATTTAAGGAATGGAAAGAGCCGAAAAGCAATGTGCAATGCTCGTTAAAATCAGTTAACGTCTATGTGGATGGCGGCATGGTAACGGGTGGAGCCTGCGTGCCTGATGGTGTGGAGAATGGCGATCATACTGTTTATTTCGATGCACCGACCGCCTTGGGCGCTGACGAGCGCCAAACCATTGAAGCGGCTGCTCAAGCCGTAGAAGCTTATGGCAATACGCAACTAGCAGTAAAGCTTCGCGCTATTATCGAGACCAAATGACTGACGACAAATTAGAAAAGCTTTTCTGGTGGATGTGCAAGAACTGGAAAACTGCGGGATTGTTGGCGTTTAAGAATTATGCCAAAGAATTGCAAGCTGCCCAGGCCACGCACCAAGATCACTGTGATTTCGTGAACGGGCGGAACGAATGCGTATGCAACTGTGGTGCCACTCCAGCGGACCTAGAGCCTATGGCAGACGCAGTTAAACTTGCTTGTGAATACAGGGGCGTTGAATTCGACATTGAGACTCCCGGTGCAACTCTAGGAAGACTCTTAATGTGGGAAAAAGATAACGCCACACCAGCGGACCAAGCTGTGCCAGAAGATTTCGCGCTTGTGCCAATTCGCATGAATGCCAACATGATAAATGCATGGTCGGGCGGGAAAACCGTAAGTTCTGATGAAATTGCCTATCGAACGACGTTTCAAAGCGCGTGGAAACGTGTACTTGAAGCCGCGCCGCAAGCCCCGCAACCGGATGCGTGGATCAGTGTCGATGAACGCCTGCCGGAAATCATTGAATGGAGTCCCGGTAGCGTAGCGGGAATTAGTGAGCCGGTTTATGTTTACTTCGGTGAAGACGAAGATCAGGCTGTATGGCGATACCGACGGGGCGGTAGGGGTGATTTAACGTCCTGCTATTGGGATTTAGACGAAATCACGCCTACACATTGGAGGCCGGTACACGTGTCACCGACCTCTGAAGGTTAGAGCTGTGCACTTGCTTTAATGTTCATATGAATTTATTATGTCATTATGGTAACTAAGGAGAGCACAATGTCAGATACCTTTTTGTTGAGCTGCGTCGCTCGTGAAGAAGTCGTAGTTGAAATCACGAAACGAAAAGCAGCCGGGAAGCCGATGACGGAGGATGAGATGGCGAGCAAGTTTGCAGACGGCTATCTTGAGCTGTCTCAGCTGGCACCTGATGTATTATGGTTGCGTGCTCATGAAGCACTGCACGTCAAGTTTGGTGACATTCCGAGAAACTATCACGCCAACGAACAACACGACGCTGAAATCAACGCGAAGTTGCTGAACCATAAATTATGATTTATGCTCCCATATTATGGTTGATCTTCATTATTTTTCTGTTCGTCTACGGACCCAACAGCACATGGCTAACCAAGTGGGGTGGATGGCTGCTTGGTCTGTCGTTTGTTTTCTTCTTAGCAACATGGTTTATTGACCTACGTTATAGATGAATTGGTAAAACAAAGAAACCACTTTAGAGTGGTTTCGTGCCATTCAATGCTAGGAGACTGCATTGACTGTTCGTTCATATGAATGTATTATAGATGAATACTTTGGGAGGTTGTATGGATGACGACATTTCGATTGCGGATGAACACTACTTCCAGATGATGTGGGAGTATGGTGATCCACTTATAATGGAAAATGAACCATTCTGTGATACTCCTGACTTTGGCGGCTGGAAGGCATACTTGCTGCGTCATGAACACGACACACCTGAACAACGCAGCATCAACAAAACCATGCTGGAAAACAGTGGGCATTTGCATCGCCTGAAGTTTACCTTCAAATGTAAGTTCTGCAATCAAGGCATCACATTCATAAACCATAAACCATTTGATGTATTGGGTACGCATCGCTGCTTGGCTGAAGGTCGAGGTAAAGGTCAGTTCTATCCACGTCGTGAGCCGAATGTAGACGCGCAGCAACGCCTAGCGTTAGACCAAGAAGCTCACCAAGACGATTACCTCGACTTCATACGAGATGGCGCATCACTATAAAGGGAGAGGGACATGTTTTTTCCGGCTGGGATTAGCAATGCTTTAGATGTGGTTCGATATTACAACGGTGGGCATGTTGAGCGACCACAGGTTGAAGCCGCATTGGATTTCTATATCATGCTTGAACCTGATGGGTTAGGTCGAGGTGGAGCCGATCGGATAAAGTTCACAAAGGAATTGGCCAATGCACGGCGTATCATTCGCCAGTATGGTGAGCAGTTCATGCCATGCAAAATCGAAGTGCTTCAGGATCAATTCTATTCGTTTTCCAACAGCAACAAATATCGCTACAGCATGGAAACAATTTCAGTGGTCAGAACCGTACTCAGCGTAGCATGGGAAGGATTAGCGGGCTGGCGAGACTGAGATTCAAATAAAGAACAGGAGTAGTAATGAGTATAGATGATAGTCATCGCATCAAGAATTCCAAACCGTCCACATTGCGCCAACAAATCAAGCGGGCACAAAAGGAAATGAAGAGCTGGTCACCCGAGCGTCGTGCTAGTCTGGTGCTGCAAGGCGGCGCCGCAACTACTGGAGACTTTTTCACATCAATACCGGGGAGTAAGCATGACTAATATGGAATATCCAGGCGAAGATATCAGTTCCGCAGACTTGGCGAAGCTATCTGAACAAATTGCTTCGCGCGACCAACGCGTCCCTGTGGGTTTTGCGGACGTGGATTGGCAAGAGATTGCGCGGGAAGAACAAAAACTGAAACGTTATGAGCCATTTAATCGGGAAACGCTTGATTGCGAGGCCTATGACGCTGAGTTTGCGGCTGAAGAAGAAACCGATCTAGAACGTTCAAATTTCTTCCGAATGCTCGCTAATTTTATAAAAAAATCATAGTTTTCAGATTTTCGCGCAAGCAGCGAAAGTTGCGGCAATAGCAGTAGGCCGCCCGCTCCTACGATTGACCCACAACCAGTTGCATCAGTTACCATCGATCATTATCGTGGCGTCAAGGGTATGGAGAACGTCACGTTTGAATATTTCGGTGATTTGCCTGATGGTACGTACTCACTCCACACTGCTCCAGTTGTCCTCGATCCGAACCCTTGCGGTGCTTGTGGTGGTAGTGGCTGGGTAGTACGTGATCCCGATATCGGCACTGACCAAGAATGTGGTTCGTGTGACGGCGAGGGATTCGATAAGCTTGACATCCAGCCGGTAGTTACTGATGCGCAGAAGATTGCCAAACTGCAATCCTTGTTGGTGCGAGCAAAGCAATACGTAGATATGGATATGGATACTGAATTGAATGCTGAAATTGCAAGAGAACTGAAAAAGTAATAGTCAGAATAATCATTTGACGCTTGACTCCTAGCCAGATGAATGTATCATTGATACATGGTAAACAACCGCTAGGAGAAACAAATGCAAGCACAACTGGATATCGGCAAAGTTGTTAAAGTTTACTCTGGTAAGGCGCACACTTGCATGTGCGGTTGTAGCGGCAAGTGGACTTATGCAACTGCTAGCGAACGTAGCGTGAAGATCATCACTGGTAAGATCGCCAAGAACGGAGATAGCCAGTACGATGCGCAAGCAAAATGCTACCACGTTACTGTTGGCAAGCGTATCCTTGCTGCATACTTCGAATAATAACAAGTAGTATAGAAAAGAAAGCTCCCATTGGGAGCTTTCTTTCATTGCAAATATTGTTGCCATATTATAATATTGTTATCACTAACAGGAAACAGTATGCAACAATATAAAATTATCGTTGAACCATCAGAAACCAGTTTATCAGCAGGTGTAGAACAGCATTTGTCCCAAGGATGGGATCTTTATGGTTTTCCTTTTGTAAACAATGGTGCCAGTTTTTGCCAAGCACTAGTAAAGAATGCACCAGCAGTGAAACAGTCGCTTATGGAACAGCAATGAGTGATATGAAATTGCCACAAGATGGCAAGGAAGTTTTGGTAAAACTGGCAAATGGTTCATATGCAGTAGCAGCTTGGACTGACTGTGGTTGTTATTACGATTGGCTAGTTGGTGATGGCATCCGTGGTGATGACTTGACCTTGCGTGGTAAAGTCGTGTCATGGAGTGAATTGCCGGATGCCCAATAGTAATCGTAGAGAGCCCAATGACGGGGCAACTCGGGCATTGACGCAAGCACTGAACAGTGCGCGAGCTACTTTAGCCGTAAATGAAATCAAATTAGTTGAAGCATATGGTAATCCGTTTGAATTGTTTCCACAGTTACGAACCATATGGCCTCAGCCATATGCACAGATTGCAGAAGAAGCGTCTGGAGAGGATAGCCATACGGGACAAGTGTTATTGATCATGTACTTAAACGTGGTGGTTGGTATCACGGGTGTGTTTGATGATTGTGACTATCCCGACGATATCTTTTTGCGATGGCATGGTGTAATTCCGGAAGCACGCCGTAGTGGTATTGCTCGCAAAGCTTTGGAGTTATTAATTTATTCTGCTTGTAATAAATTCTATCCAGATCGTAAGAACCTGGTTGAATTGGTACCAGACAATGAGTATGGGCGAACAATCGTAGAGCCATTCTTTCAACATATAGGGTTTGTCAAACGTGGTCCTTTGGAAACGTGGGACTGGATTGATCATGCTTGGCAACCATACGTACTTGCTTTCTAATTCATTTGCTCGTATCATTTGTATACGGTAACTCATAGAAAGGACAAATTATGGCAAAGGCACAAGCACGTGGTATGTCTGAATTCGAGGAAAAGATGTTGGCCTTACGTCAACGAGAAATTGAATTGCTTGAAGAGCAATCGCACAATGACGCAATGGCTCGGATCAGAACTGGTCAACGTGAAAATGAACAATTGCGTCGTGAACGCAATATCAGAGCCAGTATCAGGGGCAGTAATTATGTTCCTGCTGGTATGAGCACTCCTTTCAATTAAACGACTGAATAGAATAAAGCTTCCGTAAGGGAGCTTTCATTCATTATGGCTGCTTGCTATTTCGTTCATATGAACATACTATACTGATATGGTAAATGAGCGGAGATAACATGTCATCAGCAAGTGGTGTAAATTTGCAAGCGTCGATTGACAAGATGCACGAGCTTGAAAAGTATCTGGTCAATGTCGGCGAGGTACTCGAACGAGTGAAAGGCGTTACTTCCAATGCGGATCAAGTGCTATCTAACTTGGCACTTAGGAATGTGAATAGCCATTCGTTGCTGCTTATCCGAGAAGCAATCACGCTCGCGGTGGGCGATCCATACGAACAACGAGGTGATTGAATGACCGATCAAATGCTTGATTTGCTAACACGCATCAACAAAGCACTCCCGGTTTTACGCAGCATGTTGAACGCTGCCGACTTAGCTGGTAGTGATATCGCCGATAGCTTGATGGTTGAAATCACTGCTATGCTTGCAGAACCCCCAAAGTGTGTTGACGCACAGTTGATGCTTGAACAGATTCAAGGGCTGCGGTTATTGTATGATCGACCGGCCGGTTGGGATACTGGTTGGAGAATGGCATGCGATCGATTCAAAGCATTTGTAATGGAAACCGCATCGGCCGTCGAGAATACAGAACCACAAGCGTCACCAACTGAAACAGAGTTGAAAGAATTGCTGCGTCGCGCAAGGCGTTATGTTGATGGTAGTGCTTGGGAGTTACATGACGATATTGATCGGGCACTCGCATCAGACAAATGAATAGGAGAAAATAATGGGCAAGGTAATTTCGATGGCTACTCATCTGGAACTCAAAGAAATCAGGGCCAATGAAGAACTAGCAAGGCAACTAGCCTTGGATATCCAAATAGCAAAGGATTTCCCAAGGTTTGATTCATGCTCAATTTCAGACGAAATGGTCCTAGACTTTTTGGAGGAAATCAAGGCTCTGAAGGCTGACGGGGAAGTTCACCGTTTAAGCTTTGACTTCAATAACAAATAACAGAGGCCAGAATGATTACACAATTCACCAATGGCATGACTGTCACACAATTGAAAGCTCTTATCAAAGACTGGCCTGAAGTTGATGAAATGGGTGATCCCTGCGAAGTATGGTTGGCTACGGGTGATATGACATCAAGCATTTGTACTCAGGTTTCGTCACTTAACCTACGTTCGTTTGATGATGGCCCCGTTGTTAAGGAAAGTGCTGATTTGCTTCTGGGATTCAAGGGGCAATGGTGAGCACAAAATCCAAACTAGCAAGCGTCATCGGTAGGGTTACCGGTTGGGATAAAGATCCCGCGAGTGTATTTTACCTCGTGGTTCCCCTTGCGCTATTGGGCTTCGGTCTCATGCTGGCCGTTGCTATTCTTCATTATGAATACGATGGTGATGCCGTATTCCTTTACATTTGGATTGGCATGATCGTGCTGCTGTTCGTTGCGCTAATCCCAGGTTTCCGCATGATGCGGCGCACCGTCAAACAGCGACACTAAATTCATTTGGTGCTTTACTTTGTGTTCATATGAACCTATAATAGGAACATGGTAAACAAACAGGAGTACTACATGGTTGATGTTAGCGGTGTTGCAGCAGCAGGCTTGAAAGACATTGCTCGTATGCTGAAGAACAAAGGCTATGTGGGCAACACTATTCGCCAATCGGCAATGTATGAAACCCAATACGTGCTTGGTGAGCGACGCATCACGGTAGGTGGATGGCACGGTACGGGTAAGGGTGCTCGTAATTACGGCGATATGAAGACGATCTTTGCGCTGTATGACAACAAGGTTGAAGGACTGGAAGTGATGCGGCTGTCAACTGAACAGTTGGAGACGCTGACTCCGGAACAACAAATGAAATTCATTGTTGACGTTCTCGTATACGTGAAAGAAAAATCGTAAGCTTTACTGAATAGAACAGGGGAGCAATTGCTCCCCTTCGTCATTTCTGGTGTTGATTGTTTAGAAACAATGCTGACTGTCTACGCTGCACTGGCATTCGTTTGAAGATCGCAGATTGAAATGCGATACGAGTTTTGCCCAGTTCTATATTTGATACTGAGTGCAGAATATCTGACTTGAATGAATACCAAATACGCGGTTGCAACTTTACCGTTTCAAGCACCGAATGATCATCTTCGTGGTAAAACGTAGTGATCACATCATCACCACCCATTTCTAGAAAATACAATAGGTTAGTGGTGTTTGTTCGATCAACATGCATCGAGGCATCGCTGGTAAAAGTTTGAATTGACCATTGCGCTGCCATGACGTTGTCAAGCAACCAGGTTTGTAGTGGCTCAATCACCGTGTAGATATTGAAGAATGAAGTACGGTCATCAACCACTGTTGATTGTGTTTCAGTTAGTGTTTGATAGCCATACTGTTCCAGATGAGTTGGAACAGGTGGTAACTTTAGTTCATTGATAAAATGATATTTGACTTGCATCAGGGTCTCCGGTTTTATTTAGTAATGCTTGCTTGACTGCCATTTGATATATTCATATCATGGTACATCACACCATCATGAGAAATAAAATGACAAACAGCGAAGTGCAGGAATGTCTTGCTCGGTTGGACAAATGGCGTTCATACACAATCAGCGACTACACCGATCCTGATTCTGATGGGCAAATAATGGCCGGCATTCAGAAAGAACTGTTACTGCTTGAAAAGCATATTAGGACTACACCAATGGTCCCAGAAGGCTGGCAACTGGTTCCCATTAAGCTTACTCCAGAAATGGCTGACGGAGCTATGGTGGCTCATTATGGGGCAAAGGGCGTAAAGGAATCAGGTGGTTGTTATGGTATCGCAATCACGGCAAACGGTACTGATTACAATGGCCTTCAAGCAATGAAACGATTCTGGAAGGGCGCATTGAAAACAGCACCAAAACCTGAATAGTTCATTTGTAGCTTGCTGTTTATGCCATGTGAATCTATAATTGATACATGGTAAACGATAGGAGCTACAAATGACGGTACGCAAAGAGCAACGGGAAAAATTGACGAAGCTTGGCTATGCAGTGTATCGCAGCGGTGCCCGCGATAAGCCCTATTACTGGGTGCTCGAAGGCGGAAAGTGCCGCGACCGTAGTGCCGCCATATTCAACAAAACGGAAGCTTGGGCTGACGTGGTGCGTCACAGCAAGGGTTAATCAATCATGTCACCAACCAGGGGCCTTAATTGGCCCTTCGTTGTGAATGGCGCCTTGATTGTTCATTCATATGAACTTACCATAATGTCATGGTAATCAATAGGAGTGATAATGAATAAGCTGGAACCAGAACTGTTCACCTGCTTTGATCGCAATATGGAAAAGCGGTTGTTTCATAGCCAAGAGCGAGCTGAGAACGTGGCAGTTGGTCCTGTGACTGGATACATTTCAATTGAAACTGCTGAAACGCTGCTAGCTGAAGCCCGATCTTCAGCAAAATTGACTAGCGAGCAAGTCAATAAAGAATTGCAGAAGATCAATACGAACGACCTGGCACTATCAACCGGTAGGCGAGACCCAGATGGTCTTTGGCGCTTCGATACATTGGGGTTGAGTATCTTCGTAGATCAACTGATGCGTAAAGCATTTACCCCGTTTCTTGCGGCGAGCCCGAGCACTGACGACAAGCAAGCACCGTAACCTAATCGAGGACCAATATCATGATGAGCGAAGAAGCACAATACTGGTGTGACAAATATAAAGCGCTGTTGGCAAGCAAGACTTCGGTTGTTGTGGATGAAGTCAAACTTGATGCGCTGGTTCACGATCTGATTTCAGATACAGACCGAGCAGTACGTCAGTCACATAACGGTGCGCAACATGGAGAGTACGAAACGGTCAATCGTGCGTTGCTTAAGCGAGCATTGGCAGATGGGTTGGTCACGGTAAACGTAACTGAATCGACTGAATTCTTCGATTGGTTCAGTAATGCGGTAAGAAATGGCATGCTGTACAAAGCTGATGCTATCGTTGCCGCAATGTCGTGGGACGCAGCAGTACGACGTCAGGGAAGATTACATGATGTATGATGATGACGCACCAGCTTCACATTTGGGTGCTGGTGCTCTTTGGTGTCAAACCAACCCCCAAGCAGCAGCTGATGAGATTGATTCCCTTCGAGCGCAATTGGACAAGTTTACGAATAACAAGCCAGTTGCTTGCGTTCGCAAATCAGACCTGGATCGAATTGCTACGAACGGAGATGCAGGTGATCTCGTGTACATGTTCAAAGGTGATGCACCGTTTACCGATTGGACGCAGCTTTACATTTTGCCGGAGTAGAAATGACCTTTGATGAACAAGCATTCAATGATGTGATGCTCAACGCGTTTGAATATGTGATTATTCCGCTGTTGCTCATTTTATTGGCTTGGACGGCTGTATCATATCACAAACTGGCTAAAGAAGCTGAACCATATTTGAGAAAAGGACCGACTCGTGAGTGATCAATCAGATAAACCACTGTGCTGGGTACACAACGGCACGTTCGAATGGATCGAAGACTTGATTGGAAATGGTCCGTACAATGCTCGCTTCGGGAACATATTCGTCTATGCCAACCCGCCAAAAGCAAACGCCATCCCGCTGTTCACTACTCCGCAAAAGTATGAACAGGCACAAGCACCGGATGTATACCAGTCAGGACTAACTGAATTGCAACGTTGCGTTTTGCGTCGTACTTCACACTGGTTGCTGACTCAATCAATCGGTGACATATCAAAAGAAGACAGCAAGCAGATGCGCTCCTTGTATATGGAACTTGATACTGTTATTGCGGAACAACCGTCAGAACTAACCAAAGACGCACCACCAGCCTCCCAGACACCAAAGCTATCCGCGGAGCAACTTGACCTCATCGACACCGCCAAGCGCCAAATGCGACAAGCGTTTGAAAGTGTTGACATGACTGAAAGTGAAGTCACAGTTAGTGTTCATGTACTTCGCCAGTGGATGGAAACAATTGAATCCATCAAGTAACCAGAATCAAGAGTTCTATCTGGGTTTGATGTCGTCCAGTAAGGCTCTAGCCATTCAGAAACGATGATAACCTTCGTGAATCTTCGAGAGGATTTGGATAAGCTCGGGAAGCTTCCTAGTAATGTTGTCCACTGGACTATGACTATATTGGAGGCTGAGCGGAAGCTCTATAGCTCTACTGTGTTTAGGACTATTGATGACTGGTTGACTATCAATGTTGGGGAGCGTTATGTGAGTTATAATTTCACGTATGCTTCTGCGTATGATAAGACCAAATCAGTGATGATAAGTTCTGTTGTTGGTGAGTCGAAGACTGAGTATTTCAGTAATGGTCCGTTTCTAGCTGAAGATCAGCTTGGCTCGTTTATTGAGCGTCGGCAGTCCATTGAGGAAGCAGATCTTATTTTGCTTCGGGTAATAGAGTTGACTGGTAGGGATGATATTGCCAGTGTAGCGTTTATTGATTATGCTATTGGTGATGGATGGATAAAGGTAGTTGCACCTACTCGTGATTGTGCTGGAATAATGTTATTGAATATGTGGGTTTTTATTGATGATGCTACTGTAGCTGTTCAATGCAAGTTGGCGTTGTCATGAATATTCCAGAGCAGATAGCTGCTATTCCTGATACCCCCAGGAATTTGCTCCATTGGCCTTGTTTACTTACTGACTATACGACTCGTACCTTACTGCATGCTCGAGTAGTTACTTGGTTGGATGCCAATATGGGTCCTATGGATTTAAAGTATTCGCAGTCTCGGCATTTAGACGAGTGTATGGTTCGGCGTTGGGTGGTTGATCATACGAATTATACCGATGACGTTGTTCGCACTAATACTAACGAAGAGATGACGCGCTGTTGGCAGCATTTGCATGGTAGGGCTGAGCAGATGCTCCCAGATGCTGAAGACATCTACTATGTTACGCTTGCTCTTGGTAATGGGTGGCAGTTATATGAGATTGCGGAAACCCGTGAAGATAAACCACCTTTATTGCATATATGGGTTGCATTTGATGATGCGATAATGGGTGTGCAATGTAAGTTGGCGGTGTCATGATGACAATTGATCGTGCGGTATTTGACAGTAGGATAAAGACCCCTGAACACCGATTGGTGTGGACATGGGCGCTGGTCAAGCCCAATAAGTATTCAGATGTGGTTAGTGATTCAACTGCTTGGTTGAAGGCCAACATGGGTCCTTTGCCTTATCGATACCGGTTATCTGGGGTTTCTGCCAAGTGTATCAAACTGGAGTGGGATGAAGAAGAAAATGGGTATGCTCCTATTGCAACCACCGCCGATAGCATTGAATTTGCTAATTGTTGGAATCCGTTGGTTGCTAGGGTGTATAGAATGTTTCCAGGTGTCGATGGTAATGTTCGTTATATCACCTATGATGTCTCGGATGGTTGGGAGCGTTGGGTATTAATTCGACAATATGACAGTCTGGTGATGAGTTCCACCACTGTGATGATTGCTTTTGATGATGAATTAATGGCTCTTCAATGTAAATTGGCATTGTCATGAAACTAAGTGATTACGTTGATATTACCCGTGATACGCCAGCGCATCGAGCGTTGTGGCAGATTCCGGCACCACGAGCATTGGAGCGTGGTGCGATGCATACATTGCCTCAAGAGTCAGCAACGGAATGGTTGTATGCTCGTTTTGGCCACATGCCGAATCGATATATCTTTTCTGCTCATATATGTGTTTGCTCTCAGCATACCTGGAATGATCAGTCGATGGGATATGACAACCATCTTATCACTACTGATGGTGAAGAGTTTACTGATTTGTACTCACCTATTATCAATAAGGTGAGTGGGTTATTTCCAGAGTATAAAGCTCGTCCTAGATCGTGTGTTTATGATGTAACGGATGAATGGGAACGTTGGGAATTGGACTGGTTTGTCGCCAAAGATGCAACTGTTTATCAGCCGTGCGTCATGATTGCATTTAGGGATGAAATGATAGCGCTTCAATGTAAATTGGCACTCTCATGACTATTCGTGATATTTTGGACAGCACCTTGAGGAAGCCCCCACATGTATTGAGGTGGGTGTATAACCTTAAGAGTAATCATAGACTTGGAGTCGTATCGAACATTAATGATTGGTTGACTGTTAATGCCAGTCCTAGTAGTGACATGTATGAGTTACACAAAACTAGTCATGGTGATTTGAAGAAATGTAGTGTATATCGATGGAGGAATGCTGTTGATAGATGGCAGCTAATTGGTAATATCACTAGTGATGGATTTGATGAACATTGGCCTATAATGAAAGTTCATGTTGATACTATTTTGCCGGATTTACATGATGTCTGGTATATTAGCCAGAGATATGGTGATGGCTGGACCTTAACTACGGTAGTTGATAAGGTAAGTGATACTGACCAATGGCATTATGCGTATGTTGCATTTGATGATGTATCATTAGCCATTCAATGCAAACTGGCAGTATCCTGTTAGACTGGCTTCCTATTATTAAGGATTCACTATGACTGCTAGGGAAGCTTTTCTTGCGGAGTATGCGGCTATACTTGAAGATACACCAGCAATGACATTATCGACCATGTATATGGCCTTTTGTCGTGGTTATAACACGTCTAACCTGGATGCTGAACGATATCGTTTTGCCATGGATGAAAGCATTCAAGATGCTTGTGAGCGGCCTTTGGGATTAGCCATTGCCATTTTGGATAAAGAACAGAATGAAGTTGGTAATTTCAACATTACTGGTTGGGCTGTCACATATGGTGAAGATGCAGATCATCTGATTGATGAGGCAATGGTTGTTTGGCGGAAGCGAGTTGAGGAAAAGAATAATGAATCGTAAGAAAGTCATTACCGCATTGAAGCGTATGCGTGGTCGATATCTGGGTGATGGGTTCACTAATGTGCAAGTCGCTGAGTTGCTTGATGTAATTGCTGGTAAGGGTGATGAACCCAGCTTTACGATAATGAATTCTGAGCCTGAGTTATATGCAGAAATTGACCGTCGTGATCTGCAGAAGGGAAATATAGTCTGCCATCCAAATGGCCTCGACTATCGCATTGTTAAGGTTGAGCGTAC
>Ga0105855_1000234_pt1 | contig 28764 bp, 12 predicted proteins | sample OrgsoiDNA_201059_FD_89680 | JGI IMG/M metagenome (GOLD analysis project Ga0105855, IMG submission 89680) | Permafrost soil microbial communities from the Arctic, to analyse light accelerated degradation of dissolved organic matter (DOM) -... | ecosystem: Environmental > Terrestrial > Soil >... | reverse complement strand
GAGGTTCATAAAATTAACGCAGGCTATCAGCAATATAAATACCGCTATTACCGAAAATATGTATACGTACTCAATATTACCACCCTGCGAGAGTTCATATTGACTTGTGGAACGTAGATGAATATCGAGCAGCGGGGTTAAAGTTATCCGCAAATAATTACCGCCCGTTGTCCATGCTGCCGGGGAAAAGGAATGTGCTATATCTATTTTAGCGATTTGCTCTTCCAGCTTTTTGATGTTGGTTCCGGGTTTAAGTATTACGTAATTATGTATACCGCCGTAGCCCCAGCCCCCTGCATGGTATTCGCGAATTGATGAATACGATAAAAAGAAATCGTAGTTAAAGTGCGATTGCGCCGGTATGTCTTTAATAACAGCGGTTATTTTGTAAAAGCTGGTATCGTTAATGGTGATGGTTTTACCAACTACATCCGTACTATTAAAATACTTTTCAGCAGTGCTTTGGGTAATTACAGCTGTATGTGGCTCATCTAACGCCGGAGTGCCGCTTATCACCGGCAAGGTAAAAACATCAAATAACGATGATTCGGTAAAAACCACATTCTTTTCCTGGATATTACTATTACCTTTCCGGATGCTAAATTTTTGAGGTGAATAAAACAACGTTCCTTTTGGTATAAACCTTGTCATTTTTTCAACCTCTGGAAAGCTTTTTAATACGTCCATCAGGGGCTTCTCAGATCCCGCGGTTGATGATACGCGCCCGTTTAAACTTACATTTTCGGTTATGCGATAGATCCTGTCGGCATTAACATTATAGCGGTCGTAACTTAATTCATCAACCACATAAAAAACTATGAGCAGGCAGGTTGCCAACCCAACCGACAAGCCCAAAACATTAATAGCCGTAAAGCCTTTATTTTTTTTAAGGCTGCGATAGGCTGTTTTAAAATAGTTTTCGATCATTTCCTTTTTATTAGTCCGGAAGTCGGAAAGACCGAAAGTCCGAAAGTTATTATATGATATTATTTTTAATTAGCCGCACCTTTCTTTCGGACTTCCCGACTTACGGACTTTCCGACTCAACATTACTCGTTCTTCAAACAATCCACCGGGTTGGCAATAGCCGCCCTGATGGTTTGGAAGCTTAACGTTACCAATGCTATCAGTACCATTAAAGCACCGCTTAGCGCAAATATCCACCAGTTTATCGCGGTGCGGTAGGCATAGTTCTGCAACCATTTATTCATGGTGTACCAGGCTATCGGCGAAGCCACGATAAAAGATATCAATACCAGTTTTACAAAATCGGTAGATAGAATAGTTACCAAATGTGTAACCGAAGCGCCCAGTACTTTACGGATACCAATCTCTTTGGTGCGCAGGTTAGTAGTATAGATCACCAGTCCCAGCAAACCAAGGCAACTGATAAATATGGCCAGGCCCGTGGCCCAGGTCAACAAGCTCGATATCTGTTGCTCGCTATGGTAAAAACCTGCTATTCTTTTGTCGTAAAAGTCGTAATCAAAATCATCTTCGGGATAAATGTCCTTATAGGCTTTACCTATTTTATCGATAGTGCTCTTCCAGGCAGTACCATCGGCGTTTTCGGGGCCCAAAGCAATGTGCAACTCATAGCTGTTACTGCTTGCTCCGGTAAATATCAGCGGCCGTATCTCGGCATGTAACGATTCCTGGTTAAAATCACGCATCACACCAATTACCGGCAATTTTACACCACTCCAATCAAGCGTTTTACCAACGGCGTCGGTAGCGTTTTTAAAACCTATCATGTGCGCATAAGTTTCGTTTACAATGGCCTCTTTAACAGTATCGCTTTCGTGCGTGTTATTACCTGCCAGCAGTTTAATATGGTACAATTTCAGGTAATTCGGATCGCCATACTTAAACTGAACATCCAATTGTATTTCCTTTTTTCCGTCTTTATAACTCACCTGACCCGAGTTTGTGCCGTTGGTTGCAGGTGCTTCTCCGCCAAGGCTTACCATGTCAATACCGGGCATGGTTTTGAGTTTGTTCAATAATACGATGCGGTTATTGGGCTGCTTGCTAAAAAACGGCGTACTTATATTTAATATGGCATCCTTTTTAAAGCCAAGGTCTTTATTTAGGCTATAGTGTATCTGCTTAGCCACCAAAAACGTGCCCATGATAAAAAACTGGGCTATTAAAAACTGAAATACTGTTAACGATTGACGGATCCACACACGGCGGGTTTTACCAGTATTGGCATACGCCTGATTTTTGAGTACCAATACCGGGTTGTAGCGCGACAATATCCACGATGGATAAAAGCCCGACAACACGCTTACAGTAACAACCAGCAACACCATAAACACAACAAGATCCGGCTGGTGCAACAAGCTGAAATGCAAATCTTCAGGAATAAAGCCCGAGAATATTTTAAAGATTACCGGCGCCAGTATTACCGATAAAATAGTTGCCAGCAGGGTTATCAAAAATGTTTCGCTTAAAAACTGAATAATGAGTTGTGTTTTAGTACTGCCCATTGTTTTGCGGATACCAATTTCTTTTGCCCTTTGCGATGCATGCGCGGTTGAAAGGTTAATAAAGTTAATGCTGCCAAGCAGCAGTAAAAATGCAGCTACTGTTAACAATCCGTACAACGTACCCTTGCTGGCAAGCCGGTTACTGTAAGCGCGGTAATTACTGTTAAAATGTACATCGCTTAAAGGCTGCAACGTAAATACCGACTCAAAGCCTTTATGTTTTTTTACGTATTTGGTGTTGAGGGCAAGCAGTTGCTTTTCAATTTGCTGTGGTGTTATACCAGGGTTTAATTTAAGGTACAGTTGCGATGAGCCATTCGTCATGCCCCAATTACCCCAGCTGTAGCTCTTTTTTAAACCCGTTGTTGGGATGGTAGACAACGAAATAAAATCGTGAAAAATAAAGTCGCTGTTCTGGCTCAATGTTTTTACCACACCGGTTACCGTAGTGGCTACACTATCGTATATCACCTGCCTGCCCACAACCTGATCGGCACGCAGATCAGGGAAATACAGCCTGGCGCTCTTATCGGTTAAAACTACTTTTAATGGATCGTTCAGCGCCGTATTCGCCGATCCGGCAATCCATTCGTACGGTATCAGTTTAAAGTAATTGGCATCGGCAAAAATTAGATTTTCCTGGTTTTTTAAAACCAAAGGCTGTTTTGTATTACCCGGAATGGTCACTTTAGTTTCTGAATTATGCTGGTGAAAAGCGGCTACTAACTCAATGCCTGTTAGTTCGTTACGCACACCCTCGCCAACCGGCGCGGGCACGCCACTGTTGTGATAGGGATTGCCCGAAAACCTCATATCGGATACTACGCGGTATATCCGGTCATTATCCTTTTCAAACTGATCGAAGGTAAAATCATAATGCACTATCAGGTATATCACCAGGGCGGCGCTTATACCTATGGCTAAACCTAATATGTTGATCAGCGTAAAAACCTTGAATCGCATCAGGCTGCGCCAGGCTGTTTTAAAGTAATTTTTCAGCATACCGATATCTAATTTAATCAATATACTACAATAATGTACCAAATAATTAAACTGTTGATTTATAAACATTTAAAACAAAAATCAATAAATTAAATGTTCGTTATTGCAACAGCAGGCGTACGGTTTTGATACAGTTGGTTAACAGACCGGAAGTCGGTAAGTCCGAAAGACAAGAAACTAATCAAACTAACTTTCGGACTTTTCTGACTTTCGGACTAAATCACTCGCTCCGCAAACTCTTCACCGGGTTAGCCAGCGCCGCTTTTATAGATTGTACGCTTACCGTCAACATCGCGATCAGCAGGGCGGTAAAGCCGCCAAGAGCAAACACCCACCAGTGCACTTCTATGCGGTGCGCAAAACCCTGCAGCCATTTATCCATCGCCCACCACGATATTGGCGCAGCTATGGCAAACGAAACCAATATCATCACTAAAAAATCGTTCGATATCAGCAGGCCTATCTGGGTAACCGAAGCGCCCAATACCTTGCGGATACCTATCTCTTTTGTCCGCTGTAGCGTAACCAGCGATACCAGGCCAAGCAATCCTAACGAACTTATCACGATAGCTATTACCGCGCCAAGCCATATCAGCTTTTGCTGGATATTCTCTTTTTTGTAAAGCTGCGCAATTTGCTCATCCACAAACTGAAAACTAAATACCTGGTCGGGTAAAATACGTTGATAGGATTGTTGCAGGTTATTTAACGTTGCCGATGTTTCATCGCCAGAAAGTTTAACAGCTAAGTTTGTTTGCAGCTCGTTAATTTGCAATATCATCGATGGCTCGATCGGTTCTATCAGCGATTTCACATTAAAATCTTTTACAATACCTACTACCACACCTTTATAGTCGCCGGTTGATATCGGTTTGCCGATAACGTTTTCCGGATGTTTATTCTCCAGCATTTTGGCCATGGTTTGGTTGATCAAAAATTCGGCTGTCGCCTGTCCGTTCCTCACATTTCTGCCGGCTACCAGGTGCAGGCCAAAAGTACGGGTGTAAGCCGAATCGCCTATAGCAAAACGTACCGGAGTTACTTCCCATTTCACGCGGTTATCGTATTGAAAAGTAGCACCGCGCTGGCTGTTGCTCGATGGCGGTTTATTACAAAAGCTAAACGATTGCACAGCCGGCATTTGCCTTAAACTTTGACTAAATTGTTCTTTTTGAGTTGCCGATAATTGCCCCACCGGGATAGTAATTACCGATTTACGGTTAAAACCGATATCGGTATTGCGTAAATAATACACCTGCATCATCATAATAATGGTGCATATAATAAGCGCCTGCGTTACCGTGTTTTGAAACACAACCAATACCCTGCGCCCAAAGCCTGCCGGTATATTAAGCAGGTTGTTTTTCATGGCCCGCATAATGTTTACCTTGCTTAGCAGCAACGCCGGGTAAATACCGGTGCCCGCGGTTATACAAAGCAACACTATACCGGTAAACGCTAACAGGTTAAAGTACGATAGGATATAAACAGGCTCATCGACAAACAAATAGGTATTGGCCACAGGCAGCATTAACAACACCACTGCAAATGCCGCAATTATTGCAATTGCAGAGTTAAGCAGCGCCTCCACTATAAACTGCAAAAATATTTGCCAGGTAGAACCGCCAAGCACTTTACGGGTAGCAATTTCAACCCCACGTTTGGTTTGCTGAGCAACCACGATATTAATGTAATTGATAACCGCGATAGCCATAATCAATATGCCGATGATCATCAGGTTCCACAACATTGGTTTTTGCACCGTGCCGCCATAGCGGGTATCAAAATGCACCTGGTTTAAAGGCAGCAACTTAAACACAAATAGTTTGGCATTTACACCAAAATGCTTTTTCGATTCGGCCAGCAATTGTTGCTCTACCACAGCCTGGTCGCCCGGATTTTTTAACGATACAAAAGCAGTATAGATCGATCCGATATCTCCCCAATCATTTAGAAAATACTTATCAGTAGCATACTCCGGTATAAGCGTATTAAGCGAACTGAATGATAAAAACACATCGCCCTTGAGGTCGGTATTAAAAGGCGCATCGGCCAATATACCGGCTACTTTAACCGGCTTACCATCAAACAATATGGTTTTACCCATAGGGTCGGTATTGCCAAAGTATTTCCTAACTGCTTTCTCGGTTAACACCACATTTCCGGGCACATCAAGCACATGGGCATCACCTTGTATCCAGTTGTGGCTGAACAGATCGAACCACTCCGAATTGGTGAACGAAACCGTATTTTCTTCCTTAAAACGCTTATTGACATCGCCATTAATATTCACAATAAAGCTTTGATTGGATATTAAAAAGGCGGCTTTATCTACCTGCGGATATTGTGTTTTTAAAGTTTGATATTCAATGTAAGGCGCACCTTTATCAAATTCGGTTTTATCCAGGTGCAGTTCCATTACCAATCTGAATACGTTGCCGGCATTTTTGTGATACCTATCGAAACTCAAATTGTAACCGGCGTATAAATAGATCAGCATACAACAGCTTATAGCTATAGTTAAGCCGCTAATATTTAAAAAGGTGTAAAACTTACGCGTTAAAATACTGCGCCAGGCTATCTTGATGTAGTTTCGTAACATAAGCTCTTCGATTTAGTCCGGAAGACGGAAAGTCCGAAAGTCCGGAAGTCCGGAAGTATATCCTGTTATAATTAATCATGAAATTTAGCTTTACCCGAAAAGCCTTCGTCTTTCTTTCGGAATTCCGGACTAAAGACTTTCGGACTACTCCGACTTCAAACTCTTAACCGGGTTTGCTACCGCTGCTTTTACCGATTGAAAGCTTACTGTAGCCATCGCTATTAACAAAGCAATGCATCCGGCAAGGGCAAACAACCACCAGCTGATCGTTATCCGGTAAGCAAAATCCTGCAACCATTTATTCATGGCATACCACGCTACCGGGAAAGCCAGTATCGTAGCGATAGCCACCAATTTTGCAAAATCGACGCTTAGCATAGCAACCACTCCGCTTACCGATGCGCCCAGTACTTTACGTATGCCTATCTCTTTGGTACGCCGTTCGGCAGTGTATGCTGCCAGGCCAAACAAACCCAAACAAGCCACAAAAATTGATAGCGAAGTAAATACGGTAAATATAGCACCCATTCGCTCGTCCGACCGGTATAAGGCATCAAATTCATTATCTAAAAACGAGTATTCAAATGGCACGTCGGGCACAAAACTCTTCCATTTATCCTGCAGGTTTTTAAGCGTTCCACTCATATCGCCAGGCTTTACCCTTACGGTGATGTAGGAAGTATTGGCACGGTATGTTTTTGATGATGAATGAAAAAGTGCAACCGCCGATATGGTATCGTGTAACGATGAAATATTAAAATCCTTAACCACGGCAATTACCTTAAAGCGCTGGTTTTGGTTACCCGGATAAGTAAGGTATTTGCCCAGTGGGTTTTTCCAGCCAATTTGTTTTACCGCAGCCTGGTTTAATATTACCGATGTTGAATCATTAAAATCGCGCGAAAAATTACGCCCTTTCAAAACCTTAAACTTTAGTACCGGCACAAAATATTCATCCACCATAAACGATGATAAGGCAATATCTTTTGCCGTATGCTCATTATTATCTCCGGCATCGGGTACATAAAAATCGCCAAAAGTGTTCTTTGAGGGTACGCTGGTGGATATGCTTGCCCACTCAACCTGCGGCATACTGCTATATTGCTGGCGCAGGGCTTCGGCACCTGTTCCTAATCTGTCGGCATTGGGTATAATAACTACGTTTTCTTTATCAAGGCCCATGTCCTTGGTCTGGTTATATTTTAACTGGTTATAAACCACCAGGGTACAAATGATTAAGGCTGTTGATACCGTAAACTGGAATACTACCATACCATTACGGATAAGCACCGCGCCAAAGTTTGATTTTAAAAAACTATTGCCCTTTAAAACCGAAACCGGATTAAATGATGTTAGGTAGAAAGCGGGGTAACTGCCGGCAAGCAAACCGGTGACCAGCGAAAGCAACAACAGATAAAGCCAGATGTATTGCTTAAAAAATACATCCATCGCAAGTTGTTTACCCGCAACCTGGTTAAATAACGGAAGTAATACCGCCACCAATATAACGGCCACCACAGCAGCTATTAAACTGTATAACATTGCCTCGGTTAAAAACTGGCGAATAAGCTGCCCTTTTAGCGAGCCCATTACCTTGCGCAGGCCAACCTCTTTAGCGCGTTTTGAAGCCTGCGCGGTCGACAGGTTCATGAAATTGACACAGGCCAGCAGGATAATAAAAAACGCAATGGCCGAAAATATGTACACATATTTAATGTCGCTTTGCGCGAAATAGCGGGTGCCCACATCTGCCGCCCGCAGATGCATATCGGCTATAGGTTGCAAGTGCAATTGCCACTTACCTCCTTTTTTTATAAACTCATCAAAAGGCTGGCCTATCCGCCTGAAAGCTGAAGCAGCATTCACTTTAACCATCGCCGGGAATTTAGCTTCGAGCGTTTTGATGCTCGCAGCGTCACCCGGTACATTAGGTTTTAATTTAACATAAGTACCCATCTGCAGCCAAACCCAACTCCAGCTAAAGTGCTTTACAGGCGGACAGCTTGCTATAGTTTGCAAAATATCAAACTGCAATGATGATTGCGAAGGCAGGTCCTTCAAAACACCCGTTACAACAAACGGCTTTGCATACTCATCAAACACCAGCAGCTTGCCCAAGGCTTCGGCATTACCAAAATACTTTTTAGCCGTTTTTTGTGTAATCACAATACCATTTGGTTCCTGCAAGCTGGTTTTGGCATCACCCTCGGCAAACTGGTAATTAAATACCTGCAAAAAGTTAGAATCTACAGCGAGGATATTTTTTTCGGTAAACGATATCTTCTGACCACCGTTTTCATAATGTACTATTTCATCCCCCGGCATGTGTACCCGGGTATAGCTTTCTATTTCGGGGAAGTTGTCCATTAAAGCGGCACCAACAGGTGGCGGCGTATGGCCAAAAGTTCCCTCGTCATCGCCCATTTTAATGTGCACGTTAACACGATATATCCTGTTCGAATCTTTAAAAAAGCGATCATACCCTAACTCATCCTTCACATACAATACAATCAGTATCACGCAGGCCATACCAATGGCCAAACCGGCAAGGTTAATGGCGCTGTTAACCTTGTTCCTGATGATATTACGCCAGGCTATTTTGATGTAGTTTTTAAACATGGCTTTAGTTTTAGTCCGGAAGACGGAAAGTCCGTAAGTCCGGCAGTTTTTTGTTATAAATTAATTATCAGATATGGTATTGCTCGCAAATCTTTCTTTCGGACTTCCGGACTAAAGACTTCCGGACTACTCCGATCTCAAACTCTTAACCGGGTTGGCCAATGCCGCGCTTATCGCCTGGAAGCTGATGGTTAAAAGCGTGATCAATATTGCTACTACCGATGATGCCACAAATACGATCGGGCCTATACTGATCCGGTAATCGTATTTCTGTAGCCAATCGTGTAAAAAGTAAAATGCTATAGGCGATGCTATCAAACAGCTGATGCCTACTAAAACCACAAAGTCTGTCGATAGCAGCATCCATACCTGCGCAATACTTGCACCCAATACTTTACGGATACCTATCTCCTTGGTGCGCTGTTCGGCAACGTAGGCTGCCAGACCGAACAGCCCCAGGCACGATATAAAGATGGCCAGCCCGGCAAAAATTCCGGCAAGCTTGCCTACCAATACCTCGAGGTTAAATTTCTGATTGTATTCATCGTCGGCAAACTTGTAACTAAATGGGTATGCCGGGTTATACCGGTCAAATATCTGCTCTATTTTAGCTATGGCCTCGTGGGTTTTGGCAGTGGCGATTAACCTGAATATGGCCTTGGTACCCCAGGGCGTATGCGCAAAAATAGCCGGCTCAACAGGTGTAAACGGCGAACCCATCACGGTGTTCTTTACAACGCCAATAACTTTAACCCTGCCACTGCTGTGGCTATTCCAGCTTATTAATTGCCCAACGGGGTCTTTAAGCCCCATGCGTTTAACAGCGGCTTCATTTAAAATAACGTTATCTGTATCCAGTTCAAATTTTGGCACGAAACCATGACCGGCCAGTAATTGCATCCCAGCGGTTTTAAAGTAGTTGTCGGATACATAAATGGTCACGGTATTAACCGATTCTTCTCCGGCGTTTTTGCCGACCCAATCCTCGATGGTTGTGTGCGCGTAGATATCGGTAACCGGTGCCGATGCTCTGGCGAAATCTTCTACCAATCCGGTTTGCATCACATCACTTTTAAGCGCGGTGTAATGCTCGTTCAGGTCAGTACTCAGGTCGGCCATCACCAGCCTGTCGGCACTGTAACCTGCGGGCCTGTTTTTGGCATATTGTATTTGCTGATAAACAATAACGGTACTGATGATTAGCGCTATCGAACAGCTAAACTGTACCACAACCAATATTTTACGCGGCAGCGCTGCGGCTTTGCCCAACTGTATGCTGCCTTTTAAAACCTTTACGGGATTAAACGACGACAAGTAAAACGCCGGCCTGCTGCCAGCCAATAAGCCGGTAATCAATACGTAGCTTAACATGATAGCCCAAAAAACAGGATTGTCCCAGGGTATCCAAATGTTGTTATCCGCCAGGGCATTGAACGCAGGTATAACCAATTGCACGATACCTATCGACAATACAAATGCGATAAAGGTGATCAGCAGCGATTCGGTGAGGAACTGGAATATCAAATCGCTGCGCTGCGAGCCAATAGCTTTACGCACGCCAACTTCGCGCGCACGTTTCTCTGATCGTGCGGTCGACAGGTTCATGAAGTTAATGCAGGCGATGAGCAAAACCAGTATGCCGATAATGCCGAACATGCGTACATAATCAATAAAACCACCCGATATTTTGCCGTTTTTAAACTCCGAGCGCAGGTGCCAATCCTTTAACGCGTGCAGGATGATCTCGGGTTTTGCAGGACGCATCTTCTCACTATGTTTGCTTACAATATCCTTTATCTTAGGGGCAAGCTCGGCATAGCTGGCATTAGGCTGCAGCATCACAAATATCTGGAACGAATTATTCGTCCAGCTTGTGGGCGCACTTTTCATCCAATCGAGCGCGCTTACCAGGTACTCAAAAGGAAATAGATATTGAAAATTCATTGACGAGTTTTCTGGGACATCTTTCAAAATACCTACAACCTTCAGGTTATCTTTATTATCAAACTTCACCATTTTGCCCATCGGGTCGGCATTACCAAATAAAGCTATCGCTGTCGATTCGGTTAGCAGAATAGTATAAGGGTCGTTTAAAGCCGAGGCCGCGCTGCCCTTTACCAACGGGAACTGGAACATCTTTAAAAAATCGGCACCGACACCCATGCCGTTTAAATACAGCTTTTTATCGCCAACCAGCAGATCGTGTTTCTGATCCCAGTCGGCACGGGCTACATATTTAATTTCGGGATAATCCTTTCGCAACACATCACCTATCGGTAACGACATCGCATCCTGCGTATGCATACCATCGTGCGTGCTGGTAAAGTTGATCTTGGCCTGATAAAGCTGGTCGCCGTTAGGCAAAAATTGATCGTACGAATACTCGTGCGCAACCCACAAACCAATTATCAAAGCCACGGCCATGCCCGCGGCAAGCCCAACAATATTTAGTGCGCTGTAAACCTTATTGTTTACCAGGTTGCGCCATGCTATTTTAATGTAGTTTCTTAACATAAGCTCCTTGATTTTAGTCCGGAAGGCGGAAAGTCCGCAAGTCCGGAAGTATTTGTTGTTATAAATTAATCTTTACTTAAAAAGCCTTCTGTCTTTCTTTCGGACTTCCGGACTCACTACTTCGGACTACTCCGACCTCAAACTCTTTACCGGGTTGGCTATTGCTGCTTTTACTGCCTGCCCGCCGATGGTTAGTAAACCAATGGTGATGGCAATTAGGGTTGTATAAACAAAAACTGTCCAATCGATAGACTGAGGGTATGCAAAATTTTGCAGCCACTTATTCATAAACCACCAGGCTATTGGCGATGCAACTATGGCTGATAATAAGATGAGTTTTAAAAAATCAACTGATAACAAGGATACGATTGTGGGTACACTTGCACCCAATACTTTGCGTACGCCAATTTCTTTGGTGCGCTGCTCGGCGCTAAACGCGGCAAGCCCAAATAAGCCGAGGCAGGCTATCAATATGGCCACCACTGTAGAATATATTACGATGCCTGATAAGCGGTTATCAGCATCATAGTTTTTCTGAAACTGGTCATCCAAAAAAGTATATTCAAATGGTTCGTTAGCATTGTATTTGCGCCAGATATTTTGTGCGAATTTGATCACCTGTACAGCATCGCCAACGCGGGCATGTACCATTACATAATTAAAATCGCCATTCTCGTTCAACATCTGAAAACCGAACGGCGTTAGCGGCATGTGCAGGTCTTCAAAATGAAAATCTTTAACAACGCCTATAATCTCAAACCCGTAGGGTTTGCCCCGATAATCCAGATACACTTTATGGCCTAAAGCTTTTTGTGGCGAAGCGTACCCTACCTCTCTTACCGCGTTTTCATTGAGGACGATCCGGTTGCCGGTATCGGCTTTAATGTGGCTGTCGAACAACCTGCCGGCGGCCAGTTTTAAATTAAGCGTTTGTAAAAAATCACCGTCAACCCAATTCATACGGGTGCGTTTCGCATCGTTAATGGTGTTACCTTCTTTGTACAGGTTATCATCTGATGGGTTAAAGATGCCCGGATAATATTGCGATGCACCCACCGAAAGCACATGGCTATTGCTTTTCAATTCGTTTTTAAACGACGCGTACATGGTTTTTGATACCTTGCTTCGCAACGGAATAACAATTTGCTGATCCTTGTCAAAACCAAGATCGGCGGTGCGCAAATAATGCATTTGCTTCGAGATAACAACCGTTGCTATAATTAATACAATGGAGATGATGAACTGAAAAACAACTAAGCCTTTGCGGATGGATACCACAGCCAGCGAATTAGTCAATTTGCCTTTTAAAACCTTTACGGGATTAAACGATGATAGGTAAAACGCCGGATAACTACCTGCAATTAGCCCTGCTACTAACGCCAGCAAGCAAAAGCCAAGCAGCAATGGCCAGTCGGCAGATAGCGAAAAAACAATATGCTTACCCGAAACGCTGTTGAACATGGGCAAAAGCAATATAACAATGATGATGGCGAGCAAAAAGGCAAGCAGGGTGATGATGAGCGATTCGCCTAAAAACTGCATCACCAGACTTCCTTTTTCGGCGCCCAAAACCTTACGTATGCCTACTTCCGAAGAGCGTTTTGATGATCGTGCCGTAGAAAGATTCATGAAGTTGATACAGGCAATCAGCAAAATAAAAATGGCTATCGAGGTTAGGATATACAAATAGGTTTTGCTTGCGGGCGGTGTTACGTTTTTGGTTACTTTATCGCTTAAATGGAGATCCTTCACAGGCAGTAAAAACTGTGCTTTACTAAAGCCCATCTTCTTCAGATCGTTGGCTGCATACTTCTCTATAAATGCAGGCAACTTCGCCTCCAGGTTTGCTGCGCTTGCATTAGGCTTTAACAACAAGTAAGTATAAAACATATTGTTGCTGGCAAAATCGGTGCTGTGCCTGGCCATGTATTTCTCCATTTCGCCGCCTTTAAATGTTAAAAAAAAGCGGGCATCAATATGCGAAGGTGTAAACACCGGCTTAAACACTCCGGTTACGGTATAATCGTGCTCGCCGTTGGTATTGCTGTTGATATGGATAATCTTATTGAGCGCGGGCGCGTCACCAAAAAGCTTTTTGGCAATGTCATCTGATAGTACAACAGTGTAAGGATCATCAAGCGCATTTGCGCCCGCACCTTCGATAAAATTATAAGTGAACATTTTGAAGAAAGATGGATCGGCAAGGAAACCTTTATCTTCCAAAAAGCTCTTTCTCTCGCCACCGGCCGGCGTGTATTGAAACAAGGTTTTATCCTCAGTAAATAAGTTAAGTAACCTGGCCGATTCGCTCACTTCAGGGAAATCTTTCTTCATGGTTGCGGCCATCGGCGCAGGCGTATTTGGAATAACATCCTTTTGATCGCCTTTTACCATAAATTTCGTCTCAACCTGGTACAGGTTGCCGATGTTTTGCTGATAGCTATCATAACTTGTTTCGTATTTCAAGTAAAGCGCTATCAGCATACAGCAAACCAAACCTGCCGATAAACCAAATATATTAATGAACGAAAAGGCCTTGCTTTTCATCATATTTCGCCATGCTATTTTGATGTAGTTCCTGATCATCGCTTTAAGTTTATGGATGTTTTCTTGATTCTTGTCTCTTGATTCTAAAATCACTCGCTTCTCAAACTCTTAACCGGGTTTACATACGCTGCTTTTACTGCTTTAAAACCTACAGTTAGCCAGGCAATAAGTACCGACGTGAGTATGGCAATTACAAATACCCCGGCGCCAATATCAATACGGAAAACAAAATTGCTTAGCCAGCTATGCATTAAAAAGTAAGCCACCGGCGCGGCTATTACAAAAGCCACCAGTATAAGCAGCGTAAACTCTTTCGAAAACAAATAGATAATATGCCCCACGCCCGCGCCCAGCACTTTGCGTATGCCAACTTCTTTTGTTTTTTGTACCGCCATAAACGATACCAGGCCATACAAACCGAGGCATGATATAAAAATGGCCAGTGCCGCGAATATTTTGTACACCAGCGACAACTGGTTTTCTTGCCGGTAAAAGTTCTGGATATTATCGTCCATGAATGTTGTTGTGTTGGCATATTCCGGGAAAAACCTATCCCACTCGGCCTGAATGGCTTTAGGCGTCTGTAAAATGTTTGCCGAATGCAGCTTAACAGAAGTTACACTGTAGAATTTTTTACGGGTGGTGATAAACAAGGGTTTAACATTTTCGCGCAGCGAGTTGGTTTTAAAATCCTGTACTACGCCGACTATGTTTTTCCATACACCGGTGCCTAAGCGTATCTGTTTGCCTATAGCATCGGCAGGTTTGGCAACATGCAATTTTGCCAGTAGCGTCTGGTTAACCACTACTTCGTTTATGGTGTCGGTTAAACTAAACGGCCTGCCTGCCAAAAGCTTTAAACCAAATGTTTTAAAATAATCGGGGTCGGCAAATTTGAGGCTAATGCTATAGCTTTCGTCGGGCCGGTGGTCGTAAGCAAAATTAGTTTGCCAGTCGTTGTCCGATTGTGGCACATCGCTGCTAAACGATACCGATTGTATGCCGGGTAACTGCAACAACCTTTGTTTAAAAGCCGCTTGCCGCGATATGGCTGCACTATCGGTATTAGCGTTTAAAACCAATACGGCATCTTTATTAAAACCAAGGTCGGCCTTATCTATAAAATCCATCTGGCTTACAGCCACTACAGTGCCTATAATTAATACCTGCGATATGGCAAACTGTGTAATTACCAGTCCGCGCCTTAGCGAGATACCGCCTACAGTTGCCGAGGTGATCTTGTTTTTTAAAGCCAGGGCCGGGGTAAAGCCCGACAGAATAAGCGACGGATAAATACCTGATAAAAAAGTCACCGTTATTATGCCGGCCAATACAACCAATAAAATATCCATGCGGAAAATGCTCAGCGTTTCCTGTATCGACATGATATTTTTAAGATAAGGCAATGCGATCAAGGCAAAAAGTAATGCTAAAACACTCGCCATAAAAACCATCACGGCGGTTTCGCCCATCATCTGCCAGAACAGTTGTTTGCGGCTGCTGCCCAGCACTTTGCGTACCCCAACTTCTTTGGAGCGTGTAATGGCCTTAGCTGTTGATAAATTAACAAAGTTGATGCAGGCCATTACGATGATGAGCAAACCTATCAACGTAAGTATGAGCAACATTGATTTACTGGTGGTATGATCGCCAAAATTTGCAAAGCGTTTATCAAAATGAATATCGCTTAAAGGCTGTAAAAAGTGTGTGCGCTTGGTGTACTTATGTGCACCATAAAATTTAGCGTTCGACTGTTTTAACTGCGTTTCGATACTGGCCTGAGTAACATCCGGCGGCAGCAACATAAATACCTGGTAGTTGCTGGTAGTACCATACCAGGTTGACTGATAGCCATAAGTTGCCGCCACAGTTTTCATCGCAGCGAACGAGCCCACTATCTTCAATGGAAAATCGGAATGTCCGGGTACGTTATCAATAATGGCCGACACTTTTAAGGTTAAAACATTGTCGATTTTAAGCAAGCGGCCAATGGCTGTTTTCCAATCGCCAAAGTATTTAATCGCCATGTTTTTGCTCAGCAAAACGGTATTAGGTTCGGCCAGTACTTTAGCATTGCCCGCTAAAAAGTTATACTGAAACACATCAAAAAATTGCGGCTCGCAATAAAACAGGCCCGTGGGTTCAATAAACTTATTATCGCTTTTGTTGCTGTTTAAAACCGTTACCTGGCTGCCATAGGACGAGAATATCGCCCCGGCTTTTACACGCGGATAATCGGCCCGCAAAGCATCCGCCATCGGGAAAGGCACTCCCGAATTATAGTTTTGGACATCCGGAAACTTATCCAAAGTAACCACGTGCATAATGCGATCATAGTTGGGTTGAAAGGTATCGTAGCTGTTTTCGTATTTAACCACCATATACAACAGCAGGCAGCTGGCAATACCAATGGCCAAACCCAACACATTAATAACCGAGTATGCCTTATGCCTCGATAGATTTCGTAAAGCTATTTTAATGTAGTTCCTGATCATTTTATTTAGTTTTTAGTCCGGAAGACGGAAAGACCGTAAGTCCGAAAGTTTTGTATCGTTATGTTTAAGTACCAGGTTGCTCTTGTCTTTCGGACTTGCCGACTTCCGACTCAAGACTACTCGCTCTTCAAACTCCTAACCGGGTTTGCCAGCGCGGCTTTAACCGATTGAAAACTGATGGTTACAAAAGCTATCAGCACAGCAATACCACCCGATAGTACAAATACCCACCAATGGATATTAATGTGGTAAGCAAAATCCTGTAGCCAACTGTTCATGCTGTACCAGGCAATTGGTGATGCAATTACAGCCGATATCAAAATAAGCTTCATAAAATCTTTAGATATCAGGCCCACGATGGACGAAACATCGGCGCCAAGAACCTTGCGGATACCTATCTCTTTGGTACGCTGACTGATCACCAATACCGCTATGGCGAATAAGCCCATGCACGATATGATAATGGTTAAAACCGCACCACTGATAAATATTTTTGACAAGCGACCTTCTTTTTGATACTGGCGCTCGGTATTTTCATCTAAAAACGAAGGGTCGCTTTCGGCTTTAGGGTTAACCTGTTTCCACATAGCGGCTATCGATGCCATAGAAGCCGGCATATCTTCGGGTTTTACGCGTACAAAAATATAGCTGATAGACCATTGCGGCTGTATAAGCATGGTGAGCGGTTCTATCTGTTTACGTAACGATTGAAAGTTAAAATCTTTAACCACACCCACTACCTGTAACTTTTTATTGTCGACGGTAAAAACAGTTCCGGCAGCATCTTTTTTACCCAGCAGCTCGGCCATTTTTTGATTGATGAGCACCGATGCTGTATCGGTACCATAGGTTCTTGAAAAATCGCGGCCGGATACCAATTGTAGTTGCAATGTTTTCAAATAATCATAATCAATACGGCGCCAATGCGTTTTAATATGTTTCCCCTTAAACTCAAACGCCATTTGCGAAGTGGATGCACTATTATCGCGCCCGCGGCCCATATTCATATCGGTGCCGGTAACGCTTTCTACACGTGGATTAGCCGCCAGCTTTACACGCATCAACTCCAAAGCACGCTGCGGATCAATATTGCTGCCGATAGGTATACTGATCACCTGGCTTTTGTTATACCCTAACGATTTGGTGCGTAAAAAATTAAGCTGTTGCCAGGCTATGGTAGTACAAATGATCAGTACGCTCGATATCACAAACTGCACCACCATTAAACTGTTGCGCATATTATTTGATTTACCGGTACTGAGTTTACCTTTTACAGTTTGGGCTATTTTGTACGATGACAGCATAATAGCCGGATAACCGCCCGCTAACAAAGCAACCGCAATAAACCCAACGATAAAATAAAACGGCAACCAGCTGCCAGATAAGGCACTCAACATTATGGGCTGGTTAAATATTACTTTATATTGTGGGAAAAGCAAGTAAGCAAGCAAAATGCCCATCAGTAACGAGACGGTGCAGATAATTACCGATTCGGTGCAAAACTGTACCAGTATCTGTATTTTACTTGCACCCAATACCTTACGCACACCAACTTCTTTAGCTCGGGTAAACGCCCTGCCTAACGATAGGTTGATAAAGTTTACCGTAGCAATAAATAAAATAAATACGCTGATAACCAGCAGCAGATAAGGGTAAAACTTACTCGCACCGTTATTCATTGAACTGATGCTATTAAAATGCCAGTCGGTAAGGGGTATTAAGCGCAGCCTGTAATATTCGCCATCGCTGTCTGCGTGGCCGCCATTATTTTTTAGTATCGTGATGGTGCTTGCACGGTATTGATGTACAAACTTGATGAGTTTTTTCTCAAACTGTGCCTGGCTAACCTGGTTAGGCAGTTGCAAAAAAAGTATATGATCACTCATATCCCAATCATTTTTCCCTTCTGCATAATTTGGCGATTGCTCAAAACGAACTATCAGATCATAATCAACACTCGAGTTTTTTGGGGCATCGCTAATTACCGACGATATGGTAAAATTTTTCCACTCATTATTTACTTTTACCTGGATCAGCTTGCCAATGGCATCGGCGCGGCCAAAAATATTTTCGGCAATGGTTTTTGAGACAACAATGTCATTAAGGTTTTTTAAAGGCTCTGCATGGTTTCCTTTAATAATAGGGAAAGTGAACATTTTAAAGAAATCCGGATCGACGGTACGCACCGTATAGTTAAACTCTTTGTTTTGATAGCGGATAACCGTACCACCAAAATCGCCAAAACCCGATGCTAACAAGTCGGGGAAGGCGTTTTTTAAAGCCGGGGTTAACGGAGCCGATACCGAGGTGTTGTTATCGTTTCCGGCGGGGGTATGCTCTTCGCGGTAAAGCTGATAAACGCTGTTTTTATTTTGATGAAAGCCATCGTACGAAAGCTCGTAAAAAGCAGTCATGCTTAATAAAATAACCGCGCCAAAAGCCACAGCCATGCCTATAATGTTGATGGACGCAAATATTTTATGCTTCACTAAATTGCGCCACGCTATTTTGATATAGTTTTTGATCATCGCTTATGAGTTATTCGTTCCTTAAACTTTTAACGGGATTAGCCACTGCTGCTTTAACGGTTTGAAAGCCCGATGTAAGCATAGCCGCTACCAGCATACCGCCACCACTTAATAAAAATATCCACCAACTGATCGGCGTCCGATCCGCAAAACTTTGCATCCACGTGTTCATGGCATACCAGGCAACCGGTGTTACTAAAACAAAGGCTAACACGATAAGCCATACCAGTTCGGTTGATAGTAATGCCACTATTTGAGCAACCGATGCACCAAGCACTTTTCGTACACCAATCTCTTTGGTGCGTTGGTTGGTGGTATAAATGGCCAAGCCCAACAATCCCAAACAACTGATGAAAATGGAAAGCCCGGTTGCCCAACTCAGCAAAGTAGCCGTGTGCTGCTCGGCCTCATAAAGTTGTGCTATAGTTTCGTCCACAAAATGGTATTCAAAATCGTCCTGTGGGTAGATGGTTTTCCAGGCAGTTTTCATATCGGCAATAGCTTTTTGCCAATCATCGCCATTTGCAGTTTGAGGCTTTAATGCGATGTGAAATATTCGGTCGAAACCTGCAACGTTCGTGCGTATCACTAAGGGCTCTATTGGCACATGCAGCGACTCCTGTTGAAAATCAGACACTACACCAATAATCTGCATCGGCGTATCGCCATTAAAGTTATCTATCCGTTTGCTAACAGCATCCTGCGGGTTTTTAAATCCAAGTATTTTGGCATAGGTAGCGTTTATTAAAAATGCTTTGTTACTGTCGGCGGGTTGCAAATTGCGTCCTGCAAGCAGGTTAATATGATAAAGGTTAATGTAATTTGCATCGCCAAATTTTTCATCTATATCCTGCTTGATCTCTTTCTTACCGTCGCGGTAAGTAGCCTCGGTCGAACTGGTATTTTCGGATGATGGCGCATCATTACCCAGGCTAACCATTTCAACCTGCGGTATGGTGAGCAGTTGATTTAAAAATACCTGATTTTTATCGGCCCGGCTGCTTTTATACGGCGAACTGATTAGTATCACAGCGTCTTTTTTAAAGCCGAGCGACTTGTGAGTTGCATAATAAATTTGCTTGCCAACCAACAGGGTCGCCATAATAAAAAACTGGGCTATAACAAATTGCGCAACGGTTAAACCTTTGCGTAAGCTTGCGCTTCGGGTTTGGCTGCTGTTACTTACCGACTGGTTTTTTAGCACCGACACCGGGTTAAATCCCGATAAAATAATTGCCGGGTAAAAGCCGGATAACAGGCTAACAGCAACAGCTAACAACAATAGAAAAACTATGATTTCGGGTTGGTGTAAAAAATCGGCCTTAACGCCTGGTGGAATCAACCCTGCAAATAGCTGGATAAGGTATGGCGCCATAACAACTGAAACGATAACAGCCATTAAGGTTATTAAAAATGTTTCGCTTAAAAACTGTAGGATAAGCTGCCTGCGGGTGCTCCCCATTGTTTTGCGGATGCCGATCTCTTTAGCGCGTTGCGCCGCCTGTGCTGTTGTTAAATTAATAAAGTTGATGCAGCCCAATGCCAAAATAAACAAGGCAATTGCAAGTAGTGCTTTGAGCGTTGTTTTATTGGCTACCCGGCCATTATCATACGTGCTGGAAGCATCAAAATGTATCGTGCTTAAGGGCTGTAAAACAAATTTTTGAACCCTGGTTTTATTAGCTGCCGTTGGTGGATTGTTTTGTTTTAACAGATCGTTCAGCTGTTTCTCAATACCGGTGGTAGTTGTATTTGGAGCAAGCCTTACAAAAAGCTGCGATTTTACGCTGGTGCCGCCCCAGTTGTTTAACCGCAGTTCGGCTTTGAGGCCCTTATTGGCTAAAATAGTTGAGTAAGATATAAAATCGTGAAAATTGAAATCGGTGTTTTGGGTTTGTGTTTGTACGATGCCCGTCACCGTAGTTTTAATGGTATCGTAAACAATGGTTTTACCCAGCATTTGGCTGTAAGGCAAGCCCGGGAAATAGATCTTAGCCTGATCTGATGTTAACACCACCTGATAAGGTTGATTTAAAGCACCTGTAGCTGAACCGGACAGCCATTTATAACTAAACAGATCAAAATAACCCATATCTGTTAGTATTACACTTTTTTGCGCCTTAAATTTAGTTGGCAAAGCTTTGCCGGTACCGATAAAAACATCCGGAAACAAAACCTTATAGTATGGCGCTATAGCCTGCAAACCTGTTACCTGGCTTTTAACCGCCCAGGGCAGCGGCCCGCAAACTCCGGGATTTACAAACGTCTGTTCCGCGTTTGTAAAGCTGGTTGTTATCCGATAAATACGTTCGCCATTCTTATGAAATTTATCGAAGCTTAAATCAAAATTTACGATGAGGTAAATAACCAGCGCGGTACTGATACCAATAGATAAACCCAAAACATTGATCAGCGTAAACACTTTCCTTTTCCAAAGATTGCGCCAGGCTATTTTAATGTAATTTCTGATCATTGCCTTTGGTTTATACTTCTAAATCATTCGCTCCGTAAACTCTTTATAGGGTTTGCCAATGCTGCTTTTACAGCCTGAAAACTTACCGTTGCCAGGGCTATACCAATGGCTCCCATGCCCGCAACCACAAATATCCACACGCTGATATCTATGCGATATTCATAGTCGCTTAACCACTTGTGCATGGTAACCCACGAAATTGGGAAAGCGATGAGGCACGATATGATAACAAGGGCTACAAACTCTTTTGACAATAAAGCCGTGAGGCCTTGTGCTGTGGCACCAAGTACCTTACGTATACCAATCTCCTTGGTGCGGCGCTCTGCAGTATAAGCCGATAAGCCAAATAAACCGAGGCAAGAGATCACGATAGCCAGTGTAGCAAATATCCCGGCAAGGCTGCCTATTAATGTTTCGGTTTTAAAATATTGCTCAAACTCTTTGTCAACAAATTTAAAATCGACGGGATAGCCCGGATTGTTCCTTTTTATCACATTTTCGAATTGGGATATATTCGTTTTAATATCACTTCCGGGCTTAAAGCGTACAGTTAAAACACCGGCGTATTTAGGTGCACAAAAAATGATCAATGGCGCTGCCGCTGTATACACATTGTTGTATACAAAATCATTGATAACACCGGTAACGGTAAACTTTGAATTATTGCTCCGGCTGATTACCGTACCAATAATATTTTTGGCGTTGATGGTTTTAGCGAAAGCATCGTTAATAATTACATTGGCGCTATCAACATTGCCGTTGGGGTAAAAATCTCTCCCGGCCTTAATGTGTGCCCCTATCGTCGAAATAAATTCGGGGCTTACATAATCAACAGTCACCAATAATTGCTTGTCGGGGTCTTTTCCCGGCCATAAAAAGTCGCCGGTATTACTGCCTAATTGTAAAACAGTTTGTGAGCTTTTACTTGTATTTTGCACAACGCCGGTACGCAGCAGATCATTTTTTACCACATCAAAATGATCGGCCATTTTGCCTTGCATCTGCAGGTAAACCAGGTCTTGCTTATTATACCCCAGCTCCCTGTCTTTAGTATGATTAATTTGCAGGTAGATAACCACTGTGCAAATGATGAGTACCACCGATGTGGCAAATTGCAGGATAACCAACCCCTTGCGAATAAACGTAGCACCACCGGATGCCTTTAACTTTAACCCCTTTAATACATCAACCGGGTTGAACGACGAAAGGTAAAAAGCCGGGTAGCTACCTGCTATTAAACCACACACCAAAGCAATGGCGACTAATGCCAGCAGGTGTATAGGATTGAACAGATCAACATGCAATTCTTTTTGAACCAAAGTATTGAATGACGGCAATGTGATAAATACGATAATGACGGCCAGCAACGCCGAAAGCAGCGACATGAACAGCGATTCGCCTATAAACTGGCTGATGAGTTTAAACCTGCCTGCACCCAGTACTTTGCGCACGCCGACCTCGCGGGCCCGTTGCTCCGATCGGGCAGTAGCCAGGTTCATGAAGTTTATACAGGCGATAACTAATATTATCCAGGCAATTATACTGAACAGGTTTACATATTTTAATTCGCCCTGCTGCTCTTTACCGTTCTTATCAAAGCTATTGTACAAGCGCCAGCGGTTCATGGGGTAGATAGACATTTTTGCGCTAACCCCTTTTTGCTTTTCGCCAGCAAAATTGTAAAGCTTTTTATTAATCTTGTTTATATCAACATTGGGTTCAATTTCGGCATAGGTGATTATACCGTTGCTACCCCATCCTTTAAGCCATGGGTTATCGTTTTCGAAATTTTTAAACGGCGCGAGCCATTCAAATTTAAACGATACGTTTTTTGGCAGATCTTTGATCACACCGGTTATCACATATTCTTTGGCATTATCTACCTTAATTGTTTTACCAATAACATCGGTACTGTTAAAAAAATTATTGGCCATTTTTTCGGTAATAACCAGGGTATTTAACTGCGAAAATGCGGTGGCCATGTTACCTTTTATAAACTGCAAATGGAAAATTGATAAAAAGCCCGAGTCGACGTAGTTACCGGCCTGGTAAATAGTTTTATCATTCAGCGAGAAGAGTACATCGCTAGTCCAACTGCTCCGGGCCGTTGTTTTTATACCCGGTATTTCCAGTTTCATGCCCTGGGCAAGCGGCCCTGGTGTAGCGTCAAAAACATAGGTTTCGCCGTTATAGGTCTGGCTATCTTTAACCTTGTAAATATTATCGCGGTTGGCAAAATAATGGTTGTAGGTTACTTCATCTTCAACCCATAAAAAAATAAGCGCGGCACAGGCGATCCCAACGCTTAAACCAAATATGTTTAAAAAGCTGTATCCCTTATGTTTCCAAAGGTTGCGAAAGGTTGTTTTAATGTAGTTGGTAAACATAGTGTTTGTATAAAAAATTTTACTGTTATCATCATCCGTTAACCCCTCCGCTGGCTACGCGGAAGGGCCTTAGATGCACATTAATTAACTGACCATTTATTAACTATTTCTTATTTAAATAACTTAAGGCCCTATCTAATACTGGATCCTTGTTTTCAATAAAATCTTTTACTGTTTTTTTAACTTCGATATCCGGCTTAATACCGTAGCCTACAAACTCGCGCCCGTCCGGATATGTATCCTGTTTTGTGCAAACACGGGCACTACCCCCGCCAGGCATATCAAACATTAATGGTTGCCCGGTGCTGCCAAATGAGTTTTCGCCCATTTTTATGATATGTTTTTGTTTATCGGCCAACACTAAAAAATCTTCGGCCGCCGATGCTGTGCCATGACTAACCAATACAACCGTTGGCACAATGATCTTTTGTTTGGTCATATCCGGCTTATAGATATACCCACTGTTCAGATCTTCATATCTTGCATCTCTCGAATCCAGATAGGCTTTTTTTGCCCACCCATTATTCACCGTGTCGTGAACACCTTTGCCCCATGCCTTAAACGCAGCTTCGTGTATGCGGGTAGTGCTTTTCGATCCTTTTAAAACAGAGTCGGCAGTAAGGTATTGTAAAATATAAGCGCCGATATCCGTACTACCACCACCATTGTTACGCAGATCGATAATCAGCGATTTTGCTTTGTATAATTCGGGCAGTTTACTTTTGAAGATGGTATCAACTTTATCGGTACCGAAGGTGTTAACCGCCAGGTAAGCAACGTTGTTGGGGTACCATTTTAGCTCGCACAAACCTTGCTGGGGCACAGCCGGGTAAAGGGTAATATCCGCGGTTCGCTCGTGCACCAAATGCAGGTCTTTTGTGCCGCCGGCAGGTAGTTTTATTTTGATATCGAAGGCTTGCCCTTTAAACCCCTGTAATAAGCTGGCAACGCAGTTATCTTCCAATACATAATCGGTAGAACTTGAAATGTAAGGCTTAACATATTGATCAATATACTGCTGCGTTGGCATATTGTTAACACTGATAATCTCGCTGCCAACGGGTACTTCGTCTCTATTTGCAGGGTTAGTGTAGGCTATAATTGGCTTACCGCCGATGTTTTCCAATACGAGGCGGTATTTGCCAAACATACTTCGAAAAATAAGGCTATCAACCGCTTGCGGAAAGTATACATTGGTATGCCCGTCTTTTAAAAATGCGCAAAAGCGTTGCAGTTCGCGGTAATATTCGTAATCATTTTTAGTTTGCTGCACATTATTGATCATGACAACATACAAGCTATCCCAGGCTTGGCGGTTAACCCTGTTTAGGTAAACAAAATTGTAATTGGTTTCTTGCCAAAATTTCGATAAGCCATATACCTTTTCCGCGTTGGTTAACGTATTGGGTATAGTTTGCGACCGTGCATCGGCAAACAAAAAAACAATCAGCGATATCAATAAAAACCTGCGCATATAATAATTAGAATTAATTAAATTGTACTTATATCATAATATTTTCAACTACAGTTTGTCCATCCAGCAAACGGATTATACGATGGCTATAACGGGCATCGTGTTCCGAGTGGGTAACCATAATAATGGTTGTGCCTTGCTCGTTCAGGTCGGTTAACAGTTCCATCACCTCGTTACCGTTGCTGCTGTCCAGGTTACCGGTAGGCTCATCTGCCAGTATTAATTTGGGATTATTTACTACTGCACGTGCTACGGCAACACGTTGCTGCTGACCACCTGATAGCTGTTGCGGATAGTGATTGCGGCGGTGCATGATCTGCATTTTATCCAGCACTTTTTCAACGCGGCTAACCCGTTCGGCAGATGGTACGCCGGTGTAGATCAGCGGCAGCTCCACGTTTTCAAAAACGGTCAGTTCGTCAATCAAATTAAAGCTTTGGAATACAAAACCAATGTTGTGCTTACGCAGATCGGCGCGCTTACGTTCGTTAAATTGCGCCACTTCGATGCCATTGAACAGATAGCTGCCGCCATCCGGATCATCAAGCAAACCCAGTATATTTAACAGGGTTGATTTGCCGCAACCCGATGGGCCCATAATGGCAACAAATTCGCCTTCTTTAACATCAATCGATAGTTTGTTTAAGGCGATGGTTTCAACCTCTTCGGTACGGTAAAATTTTTCGAGTTCAGTAATTTTGATCATGTGAGAGCCCCTCCTAAATCCTCCCCGGTAGGGAGGACTTTGTTGTTTTTTTATGTTTAATTGTTATCAATTTATTTCTTCAATACCAGTTCCTGCATATCCCCATAGGTTTCATAGCTCGACGTCACTACTTTATCGCCTGGTTTCAGTCCGGATAGCACCTGGTAATAATCGGTATTTTGCAGGCCGAGTTGTATATCAACCTTATAAGCCGTTTTACCATCTTCGCTCAATTTAAATATCCAGTTGCCTCCGGTTGTCTGGTAAAAGCCTCCTTTGGGCAGCAATACCTGGCGACTTTCGTCGCTCAATGCCATTAATATCTGTAGTGTTTGGCCACGGCGTATACCTGTTGGCACAGCCCCAACAAACTGCATATCCACCTGAAACTTGCCATTGGTTACCTGGGTGAATACCTTTTTTATTTTTAACGTATAGTTTTTATCGGCAAAGCTAAAGGTACCTGTAAGGCCGGTATATATTTGCGATATGTAATGCTCGTCCACATCAACACGTACCTTAAAGCCAGTTATAACGTCAATCTGACCAAGATGTACGCCCGGAGTTTTTGTTTGTCCAACTTCGGCATCCAGCGAGGTTAGCTGCCCATCTACCGGCGCCTTCAAAACCAGGTCAGACACCTTTTTGCGCATCAGGTCGAGCGTAACTTTCATTTGGGCATACTGCTCTTTGGCTTGCTCTTCCTGCTGTTTGATCAGCATGGTATCCTGCTTTAATATTTGTGTAGTTAATTTTTTGCGCTTTACCTGGTAGTTGTAAGCAATTTCGGCCTGGCGGTATTCCTGCATGCCAATAGCTTTTTGTTCGTATAAATGTTTATCTAATTTGTAAACGCGCTCGGCTTCGTTGTAGGCGTCTTCCACATCGGCCATCTGGTTTAGTTTACTGATGGTAGCCTGTGTAGCATTGTTTTTTGAGATCTGCATTTGAGTTTGCGCTGCGTAAACGCTGGTTTCCTGGTTAGCTAAGCTTAACTCCAGATCGGTATTCGATAGTTTTAAGATAGGGTCGCCCGCTTTCAACATCGCGCCATCTTCAACAAACAGTTTTTCAACCCTGCCGCCTTCAACAGCGTCGAGGTATATGCTGGTTATCGGCATTACCACACCGTTTACCGGGATGGTAACCTGGAAAGGCGCCTTGGTTATTTCGCTAATGGTTATGCGTTCGGTATCAACATTTAACTTGCTTTTGCCCGATGTTAAATAGTAGCTGCCGCCAATCAACACAATAATACCGGCTATACCGGCAATAGTTAATATGCGTTTACGGTTCCACTTTTTTTTCTCAATTACTCTATCCACAGTATAATTTTTATATTCAGTTTGTACTTTACCTAAAAGAACATGCCATAAAATAAACAGCTCTTTATCAGCAATATAAGCATTGTTTTAAATAAACCTGCGTACGCTTTTGTAACAGCAGGTGTACGGTTATGATACAGTTGTTTTTTGTGCGATGTGCCAATAAAACTGTATTACAGCAATTTACATTTATGGTGAGATTACTGCTATTGGTTTATTAAAAATATTTATTTGTATTTTCACCCTAACCATGCTACTTAAAAAAGCCACCGTTTTAATTGTCGACGACGACCCCGACGTGTTAACAGCCGTAAAGCTTTTGCTGAAGACCGAAGCGCAGGAAGTGATCACCGAAAAAAATCCTGAAAACCTGAACTGGCTGCTGCAAAAAAACACACCCGACCTGATCTTACTCGACATGAATTTTACCAGCGCCATTAACACCGGTAACGAAGGTTTGTATTGGCTGCGAAAAATCAAAGAGTGGAAGCCGGATGCCTGTGTGATCATGATCACAGCCTACGGTGATATCGACCTGGCGGTGCGATCATTAAAAGAGGGCGCAGCCGATTTTATTGTAAAGCCCTGGCATAACGATAAACTGATTGATACCATTAAAGATCTGTTGGATAAAAAAGGTGGTGTAAAATCGGCGAAAGCCACGGTGAAAAATAACGCGGCGGGCACTACTATTTTGGGTGAATCGCCGCTGATGGAGGATGTATTTTTAAGGGTAAACAAAGTTGCGCCCACCGATGCTAACATACTGCTGTTAGGTGAAAACGGTACCGGCAAAGATCTGATCGCGAAAGCCATTCATGAGCGATCAATGCGGGCGGATAAACCCTTTATCAAAGTGGATGTTGGCGCGCTGACCGATACCTTGTTTGAGAGTGAACTGTTCGGACATAAAAAAGGCGCGTTTACCGATGCCCGCGAAGAACGCGTTGGCCGTTTTGAAGATGCCAACGGCGGCACTTTATTTTTAGATGAAATTGGCAATATATCGCTACAGCAACAGGCTAAATTATTAACCGTTCTGCAAAACAGGCAGGTTACCCGCTTAGGCAATAACAAACCTACCGATATCGATATCCGACTGATATGCGCCACCAACTTACCCCTGCACGAGCTGGCTAACGAGAACCGTTTCCGTAAGGATCTGGTATACCGTATCAATACTGTAGAGGTAACCATGCCGCCACTACGCAAACGCACCGGCGACATTAGCTTACTGGCTAAACACTTTGCCAAACAGTACGCCACCAAGTATCTAAAACCGGCTATTAGCTTCGACGAAAGTGCCCTGCAAAAACTAAATGGCTACCATTACCCGGGTAATGTGCGCGAGTTACAATATACCATTGAGCGGGCGGTAATTATGGCCGATGACGCGGTGTTAAAAGCTGCCGACCTGATATTTTCGTCGATAGAGACAGCGCCGGAAGCGCCGGATACTTTGGATGATATGCCGCTGAGCATGGTCGAAAAAAATACCATTTTACGGGTAATAGAAAAACATAACGGCAACATAACCCGTGCCGCAAAAGAGCTGGGCCTTACCCGCACCGCCCTTTACCGCAGATTGAGCAAATATGAT
>Ga0105855_1000233_pt1 | contig 28782 bp, 19 predicted proteins | sample OrgsoiDNA_201059_FD_89680 | JGI IMG/M metagenome (GOLD analysis project Ga0105855, IMG submission 89680) | Permafrost soil microbial communities from the Arctic, to analyse light accelerated degradation of dissolved organic matter (DOM) -... | ecosystem: Environmental > Terrestrial > Soil >... | reverse complement strand
GTATACCAGCTCCAGCCGCCGCGGCCGTTATGCGGGTCAACGGTATAGATGTCGGCGGTGATCACGTACGGTTCGACTTTATAGCGTTCAACCGCATCGGCCGTCAGACTATGGTTGATCGGGTTGATAAGCCGCATTAGCTGCCAGGCCCGTTCGATATCGCCCATCTCGGCGAAGGCCATCACCGCCCAGATTGCGCCGTGCGTATACTGACCGCCGTTCTCACGCACGCCGGGCAGGTAACCGCGAATATAGCCGGGGTTAGGTCCGTCGCCGTTGAACGGCGGGGTCAGCAATTTGATCAGCCCGGTCTCGTCGTCGACCAGTCGCGCATCCAGCTCTTTCATCGCCTGCTGGCTACGCTGTGGGTCGCCCGCACCGGAAATCACTGACCAACTCTGGGCGATGGCGTCAATCTGGCACTCGTTATTAAGATGCGAACCGAGCGTCTCTCCGCTGTCGAAATAACCGCGCAGATACCATTCACCGTCCCAAGCGTTGTCGTGCAGGTTCTGTTTCAGCGTGGCGGCCTGCTGGTGGCACAGCGCTGCGATGTCAGTACGCTCCAACCGTTCGGCCAGCGCCGCAAAGCGTTGCAGCACGTTGTAAAGGAAGAACCCGAGCCAGACGCTTTCTCCCTGACCCTTGATACCGACGTTGTTCATACCGTCGTTCCAGTCTCCGGCGCCCATCAGCGGCAGGCCGTTCTTGCCGAAGTTCAGGCCATGTTTAATGGCGCGTACACCGTGTTCGAACAGGGATTCATTAAGCTGGCTGAGCGTCGGCTGTTCGTAGAATGACTCCTCCTCCGGGGCCAGCAGACGCGCTTCGATATAACCGACCGGCTGCTCCGCGATGCCGGTGTCACCGGTCACGTCGATGTAGTGACACATTGCCAGCGGCAGCCACAGGTAATCATCCGAGCAGCGGGTGCGCACGCCGTTACCGGATGGCGGATGCCACCAGTGCTGGACGTCGCCTTCGGCAAATTGGCGTGAAGCACACAGCAGGATCTGCTCGCGCATCCGTTCCGGGGCCGCGTGGGTCAGCGAAAGCGTATCCTGTAACTGGTCGCGGAAACCAAACGCGCCCCCGGACTGGTAGTAACCGCTGCGTGCCATGATGCGACACGCCAGCGTCTGGTAAATCAGCCAGCCGTTAGCCAGCAGGTTAACCGCCGGTTCCGGCGTGGTTATCTGAATTTTATCCAGCACCTGATGCCAGTGATGGTGAATATTATCCAGTTCGCTGCGCGCCTTGCCTTCATCGAGGAACTGACCAATCAACTGCTCAGCCTCCTGCGCGTTCTGTCCCAGCCCTAAGGCGAAGACGAAAGTACGCTGATCGCCATCGATAATCGTGGTGGCAGACTGCACCGCGCCGCAAGGGTCGAGTGCCGCGCCGGTTTTATCCGACAGCCTTTGCTGCAACATGCCGGCGGGGGAGGCCGGAGATCCGTTGCGGCCAAGGAACTCGCGGCGGTCGCCGCTGACTGAGCAGTGGACGCCGGTTACCGCGAAGAAGCCGGTGCGTTCGGAGCCGTTACTGCCGTAGTGGTTGGTGGCCAGCACGCTGCAACCGCGGTCGTTCGGACCGGCGCGGGTGACGATGTGCATGGCGGATTTAGCGCGCAGATCGGCCATGATCCACTCAACGTATCCGGTGGCCGACAGTTTGCGCGGCCGTCCGGAGTTGTTGCTCAGTTGGAGGATGAACAGTTTGACCGGCGCATGTTCGGCCACCAGCACCGTCAGCTCGCTGTCGATGCCGCTCTGGCGGTGCTCGAAGATGCTGTAACCAAAACCGTGGCGCGTCAGGTACTCCCCTTTGCCGCGTACCGGCAGTGGCGCCGGTGACCAGACTTCGCCGCTCTCTTCATCGCGCAGGTAGAAAGCTTCACCGGAGCTGTCGCTGACCGGGTCGTTCTCCCACGGCGTCAGGCGGTATTCATGGGCATTCTCAAACCAGGTGTAAGCCTGGCCGCTTTCGGAAATCACCGTACCGAAACTGGCGTTAGCGATGACGTTGGACCACGGCGCCGGGGTGTTTTTCCCCTCGCCGAGCAGGATCTGGTACTCACGTCCGTCCGGCGAGAAGCCGCCTAAGCCGTTAAAGAAGGCCAGTGGTTGGGTGTCGAACTCACGCGGTGACTCGCGGTTAGCGGGCAGGTTGGGCTGTGGCACCAGCGCCGTCTGATTGCTTTGCGTTATCTGCAATTTCTGATTCACCTGATCGAGCAGGCTGCCTTTGCTGTCATCAATCAGGATAGTCGCCACGCTCATTAAGAGGGTGCGGTCCTCGGAGGTCATGTGCTCGGCTTTACGCACGAAAATGCCGCCGGGTTTGTCAATCAGGCTGGACTCTGCCCCGGCCGCCACGCGGCTCATGATCTCGTTGTGTAGCTCCTGCTGATAGCCGCCCTGATCGTTACTGAGGATCACCAGATCGACGCTCAGTCCTTTCAGACGCCAGTAGTTGTGCGCCTGAATCAGTGAGGTCACCATCAGCATATTTTCATTATTGGTTACCGACAGCAGTACGATCGGCAGATCGCCTGAGAGCGCATAGCCCCACAGGCCCGATTGTCCACGCCGGTTGCGGGCCAGCGTCTGGGCATCGGCACGCAGTTCGGCGCTGGGGAACAGTACGGCGCTTGCCAGCCGGTTGAACAGATTGGCGTCATCTTCGTTGGCGTTAATCTGGCGCAGCGTCACCTGGCTGTGTGACCAGGCCATCTCAAATACACGATCGGCAATATTATGATCCCGGTATTTTTCCATCAGCGCCAGGCTCAGGTGCCGCTCTTCGGTAATGCCGTACACCATGTCGATGATCAGCGGAATGCCGGGTTTGAGCACCACGCGCTGGCGGATAGCGATGATAGGGTCCAGCACCGGTCCGGCGCTGTTGCCCAGTGGGCCGGAGGCTTTTAACGCCTGCGGATCGGCTGCGGTATGGCCGCGGCCAATAAAGGCGGCACGGTCAGTCTCAAACGAGGTCTCACGATCGGTCGGGCCATGGATCGCCATCATGTGGAACAGCCACGGGCAGGCTTCGTTCTCTTCGCGCGGACGACGGTGACAGAGGATCCCTTCGCGGTCGGCCACCAGTTCAGTCTGAATAAACAGATTACTGAAGGCGGGGTGCGTCAGGTCGTTGGCCGCCGGTGCCAGCACTACTTCGGCATAGGTGGTGATTTCAATGATGCGCGGCTGGCGGCCACGGTGGGTCAGGGTCATACGGCGTAATTCGACGTCATCCTCCGGCGACACCACGATTTTGGTGTGGATCGTCAGCGCGCCTTCGGTCCGTTTGAATTCGACACCGGCGTCGGTAAATACCGCCTGATAGAGATTGGCTTTTTTGCCCACCGGCTGCCAGGTGTTGCTCCACATCTCGCCTGACTGCGGGTCGCTGATGTAGCAGAAGGTGCCGCGCTGATCGCGGGTCACATCTTCGCGCCAGCGGGTCAGCGCCAGATTACGCCAGGTGCTGTAGCCGCCACCGGCCTGGGTCAGCATCAGATGGTATTGGGTATTGGAGAGCAGCTGAACTTCCGGGATCGGGCTGTCCACGCTGTTGAACTGACGGATATCGAAGTTGGTGGCTTTCAGTCCTCCCTCGACTGACTCAAACTGACGGCGTGGGCTGTAAAGTTCTACCGCATCCGGCACCCGTTCCTGCAATAGCAGGCGAGCAGACTGGAACGACGGGTTGGCGGCAAAGCGGTCAACCATCGGCCCGTCGAGCAGCAGATGGGAGAGCGCCAGGAAGCTCATGCCCTGATGATGCGCCATATACGAGCGGACAATCACGTAGCTCTGCCCACGGTTGAGACGCGACGGCGAGTGGTCTAGTGCTTCATAGAAGCCATACAGACCGCGGGCTCCCATATTATCCAGTTCAATCAGGTTATCGCAGGCCTTTTGCGGCTCCACTATCAGCGCCATCAGCGTGGCGTAAGGTGCGATCACCATGTCTTCGCCCAGACCGCGTTTCAGGCCGAGCCCCGGTACGCCAAAGGCGTGGTACTGATAGTTGTGGTTCGGGTCGAACGATGCATAAGCGGATTCAGAAATCCCCCACGGCACGCCGTGCTCGTTGCCCCAGTCGATCTGCCGGTTGACCGCCGCTTTGCACATCTGCACCAGCAGGGTGTCGGGATAACCCGGCATGACCAGCTGCGGCATCAGGTACTCGAACATCGACCCGCTCCAGGACATCAGCGACGGTTGTTTGTCGATCACCGTAAACAGACGGCCCAGCGCGAACCAGCTCTTTTGCGGCAGCTGATTGGTGGCGATGGTGAAGTAGTTGGTCAGGCGGATCTCTGAAGGCAGCAGGTCATAGCTGCCGCTGTCGAGCTTACCTATATCGCAGTTGTAGCCGACGCTCAGCAGGCTGGTGGTACTGTTATAGAGGAATTTGAAGTCCATTCGGGCATGATCGCTGAGCCGCTGTTCCAGCTCGCCTATCAGTACCAGACGTTTGCACGCCAGCGTCACCGTCAGGGCGATTTTAGCCCGGTTCAGCCCTGGCACTTTGCCCTCAAGCCTTGAGAGCCACACCAGCGACGGCAGCACTTTGCCGGCGGGTTCCTGTTGCATCCAGCCGAACAGCAGTGCCCACTCCTGACAGAACTCACTCAGCTGCAGTTGCAGGGCACTCAGCCAGCGGTGGTCACCGGTGGTCTCATGCAGCAGAGTCGAAGTGAGCGTCAGCATGGCATTGAGTTCGCCAAACACCAGATGCACCGGCAATGTACCGGCCTTCAGCCAGTGCTGGCGCAGCGGTTTGAGGGTTTCACGTTTAGCGGTACCCGCGCCGCTTTCCACCAGATACAGCGTGTCTTCCAGACCGGCCAGTACGGTGGCGATATTCATTGCGGGCTGATCGCGCATTGCGGCAAAACCGGTGCTCAGGGTAAGCAGGTGTCCTGCCAGATTGCCGCTGTCGACGCTGGAAATATAGCGTGGGTTAAGCGGGGCCAGCGTGCGGGTGTCGTACCAGTTATAAAGATGTCCGCGGAAGTGCTCGAGCTTGTCGAGGGTATCGAGCGTCTGCGTGGTGCGCAGCAGCAGCTCGCCCTGGGTGATGTAACCGAAGTCCAGCGCGGTCATATTGGCCAGCAGCGACAGACCGATGTTGGTCGGCGAAGTGCGGTGCGCAATCACCGGTTCAGGCACTTCCTGGTAGTTATCCGGCGGCAGCCAGTTCTCCTGCTGATTGACAAAGGTGGCGAAGAATGACCAGGTTTCGCGGCCGGTCTGGCGCAGGAAGCGGCGCTGTTTGAGGTTGATATTGGTCTTCGGGCGCACCGGCGTTTTACTCAGCCAGCTTAACAGCCGCGGTGCCAGGAACCACAACGCACCGAGCGGCACAGCGATCATCATCAGCAGCGGGTTGAAGTGCATGGTGAGCAAAATCAGTAACACGCCCGCCAGCGGGTTCACCCACATTGCGCGATAGAAGTTCTCCGGTGCCAGCGAGAAACGCGATTTGCTGGCATCAAAACTGGTCCACTCCTGCAAATGTTTATGGCTGACCGCCAGCCGCCACAGCGTGACGAAAATGGCCTTGAGGGTGTACATGCTCTCATGAGGCAGAGTGGCGAGATGTAAAACAATGTGCGACAGACGGCTGAGCGTGCCGGAAATCACACAGCGGATATGTTGGATCAACGGCCTGCGGGGGCCTTTATTGAGCAGGTCCAGCACCAACGCAATGGCGGTCGGCAGCAGGATCAGCGTGGCGATAAACCCCGCCCAGTACCAGGGGTTCGGCACCAGCGACAGGGTAGCAAAAATCATTATCAGCAGGCTGGGCGCGACCAGACTGCGGCGCAGGTTATCCAGCAATTTCCAGCGCGACAGGGTGCTGAGCGGGTTAGGACAGCGGTTGCCGTCGGCCTGACGTACCCGCAGGCGCAGCCAGTTAAGCAGTTGCCAGTCGCCACGGATCCAGCGCGAGCGGCGCGACACATCGACCAGATAGTTGGCAGGGTACTGCTCGTACAGCACCACGTCGCTCAGCATGCCTGAGCGGGCATAGCAACCCTCCAGCAGGTCATGGCTGAGCACCAGATTTTCCGGACAGGTGTTGGCGGTGGCCTGCATAAACATATCGACGTCGTAAATCCCTTTGCCGACAAACGAGCCTTCACCAAATAGATCCTGATAAATATCGGAAGACATGGATGAATAAGGATCATTGCCGGGAATGCTGCTGCTCATGGCGGCATAGCGACCCTGTCCATAGCGCGGGATCTCCTCGGCCAGGCGCGGTTGCAAAATGGCGTAACCTTCCACCACCCGCAGCCGCTTAGGATCGTAGAGCGGATGGTTAAGCGGGTGGGCCATGGCCGAGATCAGCTGATGCGCAGTGGCGCGGGGCAGCACAGTATCGCTGTCGAGGGTGATGACATATTTAACGCCGCTGAGTTGGCTTTGCGTCGCCCCGACGACGGTAGTGAATTGCTGCGTGGCACCACGCAGCCAGTGGTTCAGCGCGCCAAGTTTGCCGCGTTTACGTTCATAGCCCATCCACACGCCCTGAGCACGATTGAACTGATTCTCACGGTGCAGCAGGGTAAACAGACGCCCTCCGCCCTCCGGGTATTTGCGGTTGAGCAGATTGATTTGCGCGCAGGTATACTCCAGCAACAGATCATCGGCGGGGCGATATTGAGTGCTGCTGTCGTGGAAATCGGCCACCAGTGCAAAATAGAGATTCGCGCGGGCGTTGCCGAGGTAACAGACTTCAAGGCTGTTAAGCAGCGAATCAATGCCTTTACGGCTGCCGAGCAGGCAAGGAACCGCCACCAGCGTACTGAATGCCTCGGGGATCTCTTCGGAGAAATCCAACCGTGGTAACGGGTGCGGCGTGCGGGTGCGGGTAGTGACCTCGCTCAGCAGGTTCATGATGAACTGGCTACACACGATCACCACCGGTATTGCCAGCAGCCACAAAATCCAGTTCATGCCATGAGTATGGGTACGAAACAGCAGATCGGCGGTCATGGCGGTGATGAGCAGACTCAGGCTGCCGAGCCAGGAGAGCAGCGGTGTTTTATTGAGCTGATAGCGGAAGCGGCTGACAGGAGAGAAGTGAACCTTGAGGTGTTTTTCCAGCGATTCACGGCCTTTATCGACCAGGAAATAGCCCACATGCTGCATTCGACTGCCCGGCGGTGCGTGTTCGGTCAGTGTGATCACCTGACGGGCAACGCCGGCTTCGTCATACGCAGAGTGGCGGGCCAGCATTTCGATCACGTGGCGGTAGTTATCGCGGGTGTCAAAATGCATGGTCGGGTAAATACCGGACGGATCGTTATGCAGAATATGTTCAACCACACTCATGCTTTCAGCAAAGTCAGCCCAGTTCATTTCGTTAAGCTGGCGCAGACCGGTGATGCTGTTGCTGACCGACAGCTGGCTGACGGCCAGATGCTGGTTAAAACGCGAGATAAGTTCGGCCGTCGTCAGACCGGCTTCTGCCAGCCGCTGTTCTATCCAGGTCAACGGCAGTGCCAGCATGGAGCCGTGCCCTTGCAGGCGACGTACCAGCTCTGCCACGAAGGCGCTGGTACGCGGCGGGTTGGAGCGCGCCATATCAGCGATGACGATAATCAGCCGGGCCGGATCGTTCTCGGCCGAGTCCTGCATTTTGTTCACCCAGCGGTCAGCCAGGTTGCGCTCCTGCTGGGCTTTGGCGACGTCAATACTCACGCGGCGCAGGTTTTCAATCAGCGCCAGACGCAGCATGCCGGGCAGCGCCCACAGCTCGCCGAGTTTCAGCGGTGTGACTTTCTGATAAGCAGCGATAAAACGCGTCAGGGTGGCCGGGTCCCAGTGGCCGTCGCTGTGGGCGATGGCTTCGGTGGCGATGTCATAAATGCGCGGGCAGTTGTGCGGCGCGGCCAGCGCAGGCAGGCCCTTACCGAAGTTTTTCGGCAGCAATTGGCGCACCACACGGATCTGCTCTTCAATCAGATAAAAGTTGTCGAGCAGCCACTCACCGGCGGGGGCGATGCTGTTCTTCTCGCCGGTGCTGAGAATATGGCAGTTACGGGTCAGCAGCGCTTCATTGGCAGCCAGCCGTTTTAGCAGGTAATAGGGCGCTTTTTTACTGGAGAGCTTATGGGATTGCGCCAGCTTTTCACCATAACGTTCCATCTGGTCGGCAGAGAAAAGTTCTGCTGCAATAGGGGTGTTTTCCTGACCCTCCCTGGTGGTGCGCGGTGCAGTACCCGGCGACACCGGGGGATCTCTTCGATTCTTTAACCAGACACTGAAAGGGTTTTTCACGCGAACATTCCTTATGCGTACGCAAAAGGACAGGTATCGGTATGGCTGAATGTGTACGTACGCTGAGTGAGTGAAGAATTATCGGGGAAGCTTCACGGATAGACGGTAAAACGATAACCGGTTGGATTAAGCGTAGCAGTGAATGCCCGATTGCGCGGGGCTAAATTGCAGAGTTGCGGACCGGGGCCGGTTTGCTTTTCGCCACTTTGAACGCACGACGCGGGTCACCCGCAACGAATTCCAGCGTTGGGGAGTAGTAGTAGGGCAGCCAGCCGCCATAACTGTTTTCCCATTCCCAGTGGACCGGGCAGGGCCACAGAATGTCTTCGAACATAATAAAATAGGTCCATCGTCCGTGTGGACGGCGTGGTTTGGCAGTGCTCATAGATTTAATGATGATGTGAATTCCGCTGAGGGGCAGGGCATATTTTGACCTGCATGGTCGCAGGATTCAAGCCGCATGCGCATTGCCGGTGATATAACCCGGTAATTGTTGCTGTGAGTCATGCGGATGGTGCTATTTTGTCTGACTTCGGACGCATCCTACAGCCAGTTAGGAACGGGCTGCCTGTTCATCGGGAATGAATCCCGGCAAACTCCTCAGCCTTAATGTCGGGAACCTCTGTTTTTGTAGGGTGGGGGGATTACCCAACATCATCCTTTTCCGTACTATGCTTTAAGCAGTTAATCAGCGCCTTAGGCCGATAATAATATTGAGGATCACATGTACAAAGCATTGGTTGTAGATGATCACCCGGTGGTCAGACTGGCAGTAGGAATGCTGTTACAGCGTGGTGAAATTGAGGTGGTGGGCGAAACCGGCAACGGCCTTGAGGCCGTACAGCTGGCCAAGACCCTGCAACCCGATATTGTGATCCTTGATATTTCGATCCCGAAATTAGACGGTCTGGAAGTGATCGGCCGTTTACGCCTGCTCGATGTTCCGGTGAAAGTGCTGGTGCTGACCTCGCAATCTGCCGCCACGTTTTCAGCACGCAGCCGTCAGGCCGGAGCCGCGGGGTTTATTGCTAAAACGGAAGAGTTGGGCGATCTGCTCGACGCCATTAAAGCCATTCGTGCCGGTTACAGTTATTTCCCGCATGACGCGCCGTCGGGCGGCCATTCTGTTCACCGCCAGCCGCAGGATGAAGTGTCACAGCTGGCTTCATTGTCGGATCGCGAGATGATGGTGCTGATTTATCTGGCACGCGGCTGGACCAATATGCAAATTGCCAACGAACTGATGCTAAGTAATAAAACCATCAGCACCTACAAAACCCGCCTGTTAACGAAACTGCAAGCCACGACGCTGATTGATTTAATCGAACTTGCCAAACGCCACAGTCTGGTTGAATAACCTATGTCCCGATTCCTCTCTTTTCTGAGCAAAATTCTCAATCAGGGCCTGATGTTGCTGTGCGCGCTGGCCCTGCTGCTGGTGTTTGATGAGACGCCCGCACCCGCTGCCGAAAGTGCCCAGCCGTTACAGCTGCTCAGCCGCTCGCCACAGCACCCTAATCTGCCAACCTCGTTACTGACTCCGGAGCAGGATGCGTGGCTGGGGCAAAAGAAAGTGCTGACGCTGGGTATTTCGAATCCGCAATATCCGCCGTTTGACATCATCAATAACCGCGCGGAATTCGAAGGGATCACCGCCGATTACGTCGGGCTTATTGAAGAGATGTTGCACGTTAAGGTAGAGGTGAAGATATTCTCCAGCCGCCGTTCTGCACTCAAAGCCCTGCAAAATAATGAGATTGATATGGTCGGCAGCGCCACGCAGTTTGATCAGCACGGCGCTGACATTTTATTGTCCGAACCCTATGCCAGTGAGCAATCGGTTCTGGTGACGCAGGCCAATGAAAAACGCGCCATGGGCCACTATCTGGCGGGCCGAACGCTGACTATGGCCGAAGGTTTTTTGCCTGCCGACTGGGTGAGGGCGCAGTATCCGCAGGCGAAACTGAGAATTTATCCGACCTACCAGGAAGCGGTGGGGGCGGTGGCTTTTGGCAATGCCGATGTCTATCTCGGCGACCTCTATCCCATCAGCAAAAACTTCCTCAATAATATGCGGGTATTGAAATTTGCCGATTTCCCGCCAAAAACTTTCTCATTTGCTGTCTCCAGGGGCGACCAGTTTCTGCTGGATATCCTTAATACGACGCTGGCCGCCGTCACGACCGAAGAGCAGTTGAGTATTTTGCAGCGCTGGCATATCGGGCGCAGTTCGATGCTGCTCAGCCAGGAAGTTTTCCAGCTCAGTGATGCTGAAAAAGCCTGGATCACGCGCCACCCGATGGTACGCGTGGCGGTGATTGACGGTTACGCGCCGATGACCTTTGTGGACGATGACGGCAACTATCGCGGCATTACCATCGATGTATTGTCGCAAATCCGTCTGCGTACTGGCTTAAACTTTGAAATCCGTGAGGCCAGCAACGTCAATCAGCTCAAACAGATGGTCAGCCATGGTGAGGCCGACATGATTGGCGCACTGACGCCGAGTACGGACCGCAAGCAGAAACTGCTGTTCACTCGCCCCTACATGACCAACGCCTTCGTGATGGTGGTGCGCCAACTGGCCGATAGCCCGGCCAACCTGAGTGAAATGCAGGGCAAACGGCTGGCGGTGATCGAAGGCACGGGGTTGATTGATAAGATCCGCGAACAGTACCCGCAAATTCAGCTGGTGATGGCTGACAATGCCACCGAGGTGCTGGCCATGTTGCAAAAGGGGCAGGCCGACGCGGCACTCAATACGCTGGTGAACTCGGAATACCAGATTGCGCGTTTTTACCGCAACAGCCTGCGTATTACCTCCACCGTGGGCAATGCGCCGGCGTATCTCTCGTTTGCGGTGCCGGATACCGACCCCGAGCTGCTGTCAATCCTCGACAAAGTGATGCTGAGCATTCCACCGGATGAACTGGACGTCATCGGTAATTTATGGCGGCCGAATAATATGGTGGCTGGCGACAACTTCTGGCGTGAAAACCGCACCACCATTTATACCGTCGTCGCCTTTGCGCTGGCGCTACTGCTGGTATCGATCTTCTGGGCTACCTGGCTGCGGCGGCAGGTGACGCTCAAAGAGCGGGCCCAAAGGGCGCTGAACGAGCAACTGGAACTGCGCAGAAAATTACTGGAAGAGTTAAACCAGGCTAAAGAGCAGGCGGAAGATGCCAACCGGGCGAAAACCAGTTTCCTCTCCACCATGAGCCACGAGATCCGCACGCCGCTCAATGCCGTGATCGGCATGCTGGAGATGTCCATCAAAGCCGCAGAGCAGGGTGAAACTGATCTGCAGGCGCTGGAAGTGGCTTTCGGTTCTGCCAATGGCTTGGTGGAGCTGGTCGGGGATATTCTCGACATCGCGCGCATAGAGTCCGGGAAGCTGGAATTACACCGGGAACCGGCCAACGTGCGGGCGATCACCGAGTCGGTGATCCGGGTATTTAACGGACTGGCGGTGCAGAAAGGGCTGACGCTGACGCTCACCCTAAGCGACGACTGTGATGCAGAGGTAAATATCGATCCGCTGCGCTATAAGCAGATCCTGTCGAATCTGATTGGCAATGCGATCAAATTTACCCCTGCGGGGATCGTCGCGGTCAGTGTCTCATTACGGACGACAGGCGAAGGCGCTCAGCGTGAAATTATCGCCGAAGTACGCGACTCCGGCGTTGGCATTACTGCTGATGATCTGGAAAAGTTGTTTGCGCCTTTCAGTCAGGTGGGCGATTACAGTCAGAACGTGCGACAGGGCACAGGGCTTGGGCTGGTTATCTGCAAAACCCTGTGCGAGAAAATGGGCGGTTCTATTCATATCGACAGCCAGCCGGGGCTGGGCACGCGGGTAGAAGCCCGGGTGTTGGCTGAATGGCTGAGCACGCCAAACAGCGAGTCCGCCGCTGAAGTGGCCCCCGCGCCGGTTGAGCCTCGACCTGCCAACACGGCGATGCTGCGCATTCTGGTGATTGACGATTATCGGGCTAATCGCCTGTTGCTGATCAAGCAGCTTGAGTATCTCGGTCATCAGGTCAGCGAGGCAGAAGACGGCGTGAGCGGGTTGGATATCTGGCAGCAGGGACCCCGTTTTGACGTGGTGATCACCGACTGCAACATGCCGCGTATGAATGGCTATCAGCTGGCCCGTGCAGTGCGAGAGGCTGAACGACAGTCGGGCGCAGCGCCTTGTATGATCCTCGGCTTCACCGCCAATGCCCAGGCGGATGAGACGGCGCGTTGCCTGGACGCCGGGATGGATGGCTGCCTGTTCAAACCGAGTACCCTGCGGGATCTGGCCGACTGGTTACAGACGATTGCCCGGCAGGCTCCGCCACCCGAACCGGCAGCGGAGAAAACCCCCGAGGCGTTTTTGGCATCCATGGCAGCACTGACCGGCGGCGACCCACGTCTGGCGCAACAGCTGGCGCAGGAACTGCTGCGCAGCAATGAGGAAGACAGCCAGTTGTTACGCCAGGCGCTGCAGGAGCTGGATGCCGATGTGCTGGCAGAGCTGGCGCATAAAATCACTGGAGGCGCACGCATCGTGGGGGCCGGTGAGGTGGTGGCTGCCTGTGAAGCGTTGGAGTCGCTCTGCCGTGCACCTGCGCCCGACCGTCAGCAGGTAGCACAAGCGGGTCAAACTCTGATGCAGCAACTCGCGTCTTTTGGCCAATTGTTGAGCGCGATCTTGAAAAAACTGCAATAAGCCCTTATTCGTTATCCCGTTAATTAAGACGAAAAAACCTCTTATTTATGGCGCCGCAGGGCGCCCGTGTGGTCATTTTCTGATGGGCTTGTAGGAAACTACTTATTCTTTCTGTTTAAGCACAGTTTAGCAGGTGAAATTCCCTGAGATGACGTAGGGTTATATTATCTCCCGCATGAGGTGTGGTTATGAATAAAATGAAAAAAATAGTTGTGATTGATAAAGAGGCACACTCTTTATCTAAGATCTATTTTATTGCTGATGTCAGAAAGTATCAGGTAATTACTTTGAGTGATTATAGTCAGGCCAGTTCGGTACTGAAAGAAGAGATGCCGGATATTCTGGTGATCAACTGTGATCTCTATAAAGGGGATATTGCCGGTTTTATTGCCAGCGTGAAGAGAATTTCCAGCCATATCCGCATTATCGGCTGCTCATGGCGTACGGCTGCAACCTTTAAGCGTAAAGGTACGCCTTTTATACTGGATGCGTTTATTAAATTGCCCATGGATGTCAGAAAATTGTCGCTGGCCCTGGAAGCTATTGAATATGATTATGCCATGTTCCCGCTGGAAATGTTCAGTCATCCCTGAATAGCGTCCTTAAACAATGGAATGAAAAGAGGCAACGATGAGTAGAAAAATATTGCTGGTGGATGATCATCCATTAATTCGCTTCGGAATTAAAGCCTTTCTCACTGAGCAGGGATATCAGGTTATTGGCGAAGCCAGCGATGGCGTTGAAGCGTTATTAATGGCCGATAAGGTGCATCCTGACGTGGTTATTCTGGATATTGGTATTCCTAAGTTAAACGGTATTCAGGTGATATATCATTTAATGGCGGCAGAATATCCGGTGGATATTATTGTATTCAGCTCGCAGGAATTGAATCATTACGTGCACGCCTGCATGCAGGCGGGGGCGGCGGGATTTGTGCGCAAAAATGCCCAGTTGCACACGTTGCTGCACGCCATTGAGTCAGCATCCGTCGGGCATGCCTTGTTCCCCCATTCGGCACTCAGCGGCGCCGACGGAGTCAGCCTGCATCCGGGCACCATGTCGGCTAAAATTTCTCCGTGTGAGCGCAAGGTGATGAGCCTGTTATTGCAGGGGAAATCCAATAATGATATCAGTCAGTTGCTCAACCGCAGTCCAAAAACCACCAGTGCACAGAAGAAAAGCCTGCTGAAAAAACTGAATGTGTCGAGCTTTGCTGAACTGATCTCGTTAACGGCGTGTGAGAGTCTGAGGGAGTAAGCCGCCCGGGAAGCTGCTATCTTTATGCCATACATTTTAACGGCAGACAGGAGCAAGCGGCGATACCATGCAAGGCGTACCAGAGCGTTTCCCGTTCGACAAAGATTGTGCACAGTTTAAAACTTTGCCGCAGTTACCTGGCGTCGAGCTGTATCATGCCCACATTGACCGTTATGCCTTTGAACCGCATTCGCACGACGCGTTCGGTATCGGCACCATCGATCACGGTGCCGAACGTTTTCGTTATCGCGGCAGCCAGCATCTGGCATCCACCGGTTCGCTGGTGATGATGAATCCGGATGAGATCCACACCGGTCAGTCCGAAAGTGAAGGCGGTTGGTTCTACCGCATGATCTACATTGAGCCGCAGGTATTTGAGACGCTCACCGGCGAAAGCGGGCGGTGGTTTACCGAAGTGGTTAAACAGGATCCGCGCGCTGCCCGTCAGCTCTCCCAACTGCTTGGTGCGCTCTGGCACAGTCAGGATTCGCTGACGATTGACGGCCTGATGCTCTCTCTTATCGATTCGCTGCGTCCTCACTCCCGGGTTGCGCATAAAGCGGCCGACGAACCGGCGCACCGGTTCGAGGTGGTTAAACGCTATCTGCGGGATAATTACTCCCGTACCCTTACTCTCGATGAACTGGCGGCGCTGGTTTCTCTCAGCCCCTATCACTTCTTGCGTACCTTCAAATCTCAACTGCACGTTACTCCCCATCAGATGCTGATGGCGATTCGCCTCAGTGAAGCCAAGCGGATGCTTGGCCTCGGTATGCCCGCCGCACAGGTGGCACAAAGCACCGGCTTAACCGATCAGGCGCATCTGACCCGCGCATTTTCACATCGCTATGGCGTGACACCGGTGCGCTATCAAAAGCAGGTGTACCCGAACAGATAGCCCTTCACTGCAATGACTCTCATTCGCTAAACAGCAATTTCCTACAATACAGTTCAGGCTCATCGCTTTACCCTGCGACCCTTACCGACGTTTCTCAGAGGTTAATGATGTTAAAAGGTGTGCTGTTTGCTCTGGCGTCCGGCCTGATGTGGGGGCTGATTTTTGTCGGCCCGGTGATCGTCCCGGATTACCCTGCTTCGATGCAATCTACTGCCCGCTATGTCGCCTTTGGTGCGATTGCTGTGGTGATCGCCTGGTTTAAGCGGGATGCGCTGCGGGCGTTGAGCCGTGCGGATTGGGTTGAGGCGCTCAGGCAGACGGTGATCGGCAATTTGCTCTACTACCTCTGTCTTGCCAGCGCCATTCAGCGGACCGGCGCACCGGTGTCTACCATGATCATCGGCACGCTACCGGTGGTGATCTCCGTGGCGGCCAATCTGTTTTATGGGCATGACGACGGGCGACTGTCGTGGAAAAAACTCACCCCGGCGTTGCTGGTGATCGCGCTGGGTCTGGTGCTGGTGAACGTAGCGGAGTTGCAGGGGAGTACGGAGCCATTTGATGCGTGGCGCTATGGAACCGGTATTGGGCTGGCGATAGTGGCGCTGGCATGCTGGACGTGGTTCCCGCTGCGTAATGCGCGCTGGCTGCGGCAGAATCCCGATAAGTCACCGCTCACGTGGTCAACGGCGCAGGGTGTCGTGACGTTGCCGCTGGCATTGATGGGCTACGGGCTGGCCTGCCTGCAGCTGTCGCTAAGCCATGCTGACGTCACGTTGCCGTTCGGCCCGCGTCCGTGGGTGTTTCTGGGGCTAATGCTGGCAATCGGTGTGTTCTGTTCATGGGTCGGTGCGCTGTGCTGGAACGAAGCCAGCCAGCGCCTGCCGACGGTGCTGCTTGGCCCCTTGATCGTTTTCGAGATTATCGCCGGGCTGGCTTACGCCTTTCTTCTGCGTCAGGCCTGGCCGCCGCTGATGACCGTGGGCGGCATTGTCTGTCTGATTGTCGGGGTGATCGTGGCGATGCGTATTAAGCCGCAAAAGGCCCCAGTCAGTAATAGTTAACGGTGAAGACGGCCTTGCTGTTGGCGGGGCCAGCGGTGATCGTATCTTCCGTCTGAATATATCTGGCCTGGAACGGGATATTGATATTGCTGACGCTGCTGGTGAGCGGCTGGAGGTTAATATTTCCGGCAAAGCTAAACGGCGTCGGGTTGGTGGCGGAACCCTGTGCAATCTGAATGCCCACGCCGGTCGCCACGTTCGGATCGTTATCCAGTTTCATGATGCCATTGAGGCTGTCGATAATGCCATAAGTCGGCACCATACTTAACGCCACCACGTTGTTGACCAGCGTACCTGCGGTGACAGTGCCGTTGGTGTCATAAATGGGTGGGCTGCCGGAAATACTGTAGGCCCCCTGAAACGGTGGGCAATTCAGCAGTTGGATCGGCACAGAGACCCAGGGCGTGGCGCTTCCCTTGCCAGTGAAATACTTACTGACCTCATATTTGCCCATCGGTACCAACACGTCAGGCGTCTGGCAGCTGTTGACGAGCACCGAGATCGCCCCGCTGAAGTTGACCCGAAAAGGCGTATCGGGAAGGCCCGGAACCGGCGCGGAGGGTTGGGTGTTCAGCAGCACCGTGGGCAGCTGTGCACCGGTGATCATCCCGGCACTGATGGGGCCGGTTTTCACAAAATGGACGATCAGCGAATTACCGTAATAAAAGCCATACAGTAAGTTAATAGGGACAATAGCGGTCCACTTGAGGAAAGGGGTGGTCGATATTGCGGTGCCCACGCCATTGCCGTCATTGTTGGTAATGGCGACGCCAATACCTGGCACGGAGGTTTGGTAGAGCGCACCGGCATAGACGCCGCTCCAGCCTGGCACCAGCGCAGGGGCGTTGGTCAGGGTAAGGTACTGATCGATATTAAATGTTGGACCGCCATCGGTGGTGCAGTCAATCCAGGGGCGGTTGCTGAAATTGACTCTCTGGCGGTGGATAACCGTACCGTTAGGCACGTCCGCTCCGACGGATATATTACTGGTCAGTAACGGTATAGTCGGGGTCATCGGCCCCAGCCCGGGCCGGTAGGTACAGGTATTCGCCAGCGCAGGCAGCGACATCAGTCCGCTCAGTACGCCAAGTAAAAGTAAAACGATCTTGTTGGTGCTCATGTTCTTTCCTTACCCGGTAACTCGCTGTTGAGACGCTTGCTCAGACGCGATGCGTTGCGGTAGTTGGGGAGTCTGTACTGCTGAGCAGGACGACGTGAATTGCTGTATCGAAGATGTTTTCTGGTTTTTTGCCTGCGGCATCAGGTGATAACGCACGCTGCACTGCGCACCGGCGCTGTCGGCCCATTTCACCCGCAGTTCCCCTTTCTGTTCGGCGACGCGGGCATAGACTTGTCCGGCCTGTCCGACTGAGCCCACGCGGTTCCCTTTGCTGTCCAGCACGTCTGCGCCAAACGGCACCGGTTGCCGGTCGAACGTGGCGTTGATCAATACCGGCGTGCCCTGATGACTGGCGTAGGTCACTTTCACGACCGCACCGGAGTAAGGGGCGACGCGCTGCGTGGTGTTATCCAGCTCGACATCGGCGCGGGTGCCCTTCGGGTCGATACTGATTTCGTTAATCTGATACGGATTGAGGTAGGGCACCGCCGCGTAGCCGAAGGCGTCAATCACCACGCCCGGATAGCTGGAAACGTGCGCGCCGCTGGCGCCTTTGGCCTCCACCAGTGCGAAGGTTTCAGCCACATAGGGTGAGGCAGTGATGCCACCGCTGTGGGCGATCAGCGTCCCGCTGGCACCGGCTGACACGCTGTGATAATTCCTGCCGCTGCTGTAACCGGCATTCAGCGCGCTGTACGGCGAGCGATACTGGCCATTGAGTGCGCCACTGCTGCCACCGGTATTGCTGTGGGTACCTGATGCGCTGTAGCTGTACTGGCTTTCACTGCCCGCGGTACCGGAAACCGTGGCCTGCTGGCCGTTATGCCCTTGACTGTCGCGGTTGAAATCCACCCGCATCTGCGGCGTATAGGTATTGTCAGCACGCCCCAGCGGGAAGCTGAAGGTCAGCAGGTAGTTGGTCTGATTCTGGCCGGTGCCGGACTGTGAACGTCCGGCGCTGACGCCCCAGCTCAGGCTGCGGAAGCGGTTGTTGTAGCCCATCTGATACTGTTTATCGCTGCCACTTTTATTCCAGTAATTCTGCAATGAGCTGCTGATATAGAACTGCCCCCAATCGGCCGGTAAGCCCTGGGCTGCGGTAACGGTCAGACGGTTTTTGGCGCGTGAAATGGTGTCGCTGCTCATGCCGCTCTCAAGGGCATCCCGCGTTTGCATCGCGGTGAGGAAATCCATAAAGCCGCTGGTGGAGAAACGGTAGGCCGCCAGCGAAATATTGCTGCTGGTTTCTGTCACCGCTTTGCTGTAGCTCACCCGGTAGCTCTGTCCTGAACTGCTGCGGCCCTGATCGTCAAGCTGCACGCGGGCCTGGGTGATATCTGCCGCCAGTGCGCCGAATGGCGTACCCAGGGCACTGCCCACTTCGGCGGCATAGTAATTCTGGCTGAGCTGTAAACCGCCATAGGCGGTGATGGCATTGGTGATACCACGCTGGTAGGTGCCCTGATAAAGCTGCGGATTATCACGCAGCGATTCACTGCGCAGCGTGCCTGCCAGCAATGAATAGCGGTCGCTGCCGGGGCGCAGCAACTGGGCCACGGAGGCGTAAGGCACCAAAAAACGCTGCTCGCTGCCGTCCGCTTCACGCACGGTGACCTCCAGATCGCCGCCGTAACCGGTGGGATAGAGATCATTAATCAGGAATTCGCCGGGTGGCACGGTGGTTTCATAAATCACCTGATTGCTCTGGCGCACCGTAACGCGGGCGTTGGTGCGGGCGATGCCGTGAATATCGGGCGCATAGCCACGCTGCGACTCCGGCAACATGCGTTCGTCGCTGGCCAGCTGCACCCCGCTAAATGGCAGGGTGTCAAAAACCTGCCCCTGCGTGCTCGACTGTCCCAGTAATAAACGTCCGCGTAGCGCGGGCACGTCGTGCTGTACGTAGCTGTTGAGGGTGTCATAACCCTTCTGACCACCGTCGCTGGCGCTGTAGGAGCCGTTATGGCGCACGTACCAGCTGCCGACGTTAAACCCGGCGTTGATACCTGCGTACAGGGAGTTGTACTGATATTGTCCTGCCTCACTGCGCCAGGCATTGAGGTTATAGCCGAGCATACCGGCGGTGACGCCGCTGTCCCAAAGGGCAGGACTGACCGTGCCTCGGGCGCTCTTTTGCATATAGAGTTGCGGGATCATCAAGTCGAGACGACTTTCGTTACTGTCGAAAATGACCTGTGAGTTAGGGATCGCCTTCTGTAAATCCAGGCAGGCCTCGCCGGAAGAGAGGCCGGAGAGTGCCTCTTTTGGCAGCGTCGCCTCGTTAAAATGAATGTTTTTAACGATTTCGGTGGTCAGGCAGGGGTAAACGCTTTTATCGCTGCGCGTGATGAATTCAACCGGCTGATTACTCAGGGGTTCGTCGTTAACATAAATGGCGACATGGTAGGTGCCAGGTGTGGCCGACGCACCGTTGGCAAAGCGGGTGAGATCTACCTGGCCGCTGTTTTGCAGATTGAGAAAAGCAGGGTCGAACTCCAGGTTTTGTGCGTTCTCCTGCGGTGCCTGGCCGGGTTCAACGGCAGCGGCAAAAGTGGGCACTGCCGCTGCGATCAGCAAACTTAATGGTGAAAGGCGTCCTGCCAAAAGGGGCAACGCTGTTTTTGTAGTGAGTAATGGAGACATTACGGCTTTCCTGTCAGTCATTTTCGTTTGCGGCTAAGTAATGAAATCCGTGCTATTTCACCAGGGCATCGGCATTCACCACGGCACCGTAGTCATTGACGGCGCTGAAGGTAATTTTGCTGCCGGCGGGAATGGCAGAAAGTCCGGCGAGGCGGAAATCCAGTGAGGAGAACGGCGCGATCATCTGCCCTTCAGCCTGACCCTGTTTGCCCGCCACGCGGCTTTCAAGTTTTACCAGCGAGACAAAATAGGGCGTTGGGTTGCTGGCTTTCACGCCGTTTGCGGTGCTCTGCCAGGTGAGGGTTTTGAGCCCGTCGTTGGGGTTACCTGCCAGTCCGGCAGGGCGGAAGAACAGTTTGATGCGCGAACGAAACGCCATTTGCAGCAGATTTTCGCTGGACTGCCCTTTGGCTTTGGCCGGGATCTCCAGCACGTTGAGCCAGAAGACCGACTCTTTATTGACCGGGAGCGGTGTGCCGGTGTAATTAATGCGCAGTGTCTGGCCTTTACCCTGCTCGACGCGGTTAATCGGCGGAGTCAGAATAAAAGGCACGCTGATATTTTCGGGTTTGGCATTGACGTCGCCGTTATCAATCCAGCTTTGAACTAATACCGGAGATACGCCGACGTTATTTAATTTAACGGTGACTTCTTTTTCCGTGGACGGATAAATAACCCGTGTGCCGGTAATAACAATACTGGCCCATGACGAAACGCTGGCCAGACACAATACGAGTGCGCCCAGAGATTGAATCCAGGTAGAAGAAAGGTTTTTCATTAGTTTCTCAATGCGTCGTGAAATTAAAGGGGTAATAATTACCCCTTTGATAACCGGGAATTATTTATACTGAACGGAATACACTACGTTGGTGACAACAGTACCGGCTGTAGTGGCGCCGTTGGCATAATATTCAACGGCGTACGGCAGGGTAGTCGAGCCAGAAGAGATATCTTTATACGTGGTGTTAGCCACCTGGTTGGTGTTACCGACCTGAATCACGTCACGTGATGTGCTTGAGCCATCGCGCAGTTGCAGCTGAACGTTGGTTGCGGTACCGGTCATGTTGTTGAGACGACCGTTAACGGCGTCGACGCTCGCACCGTCTTCGAAGAAGGCTGAAGCGGTGGTCAGGGTACCCGCACAGCTGCTCAGCGCCATATTGAAGTTGGTGCTGCCGGCAGTCTGTCCAGCGAGGGTCAGCTGATTGGTACCGATGGTTGGCAGGGTGACGGTGGCGTCAGCCGCCTGGCCATCAACGATCACGTCACAGGTGGTGGCTGTCAGTTCACCGTTAAAGGTGATAGTGCCGGTAGAGGCTGCGTTCGCTGCGTTAAAGGCTGAAATGGCCGCGATAACGGATACTGCTAATACGATTTTTTTCACTCTATTATTTCCTGTTAAATAATATTTTGGGTGCGCGGGTGTCATTTCCCCGGCATAAAGGGGACATCTGGAGCGGTTATTAATAACGTCGGGGAGGTATATTAGGCAGGCGGGAAATATGCGCAATAGAGTAGGAGGTGCTTGGGCCGCATCCCACCGGAGGTTAGGATGCGTCCTACAAATAGACGGAAAAGCAGGGCGAAAATAAGGCGCGTCTTACCCGTGGTATTCGATAATAGATAATCCACCGTTGTAATCGGTGCTGTAAATAATGCCCTGAGCATCCACAAATACGTCGCAGGACTGGATCACCTGCGGGCGTCCGGGACGCTTATCCATCATGGTGGTGGGCGCAGCGGGCACCAGCGCACCGGTCTCTTTGGGCTGATACGGGTTACTGATGTCATAGGCGCGGACACCGGCATTCTGGTAGGTGGCGAAAATCAGCGTGGAGCTGACAAAGCTGCCGGGGCGGTTTTCATGCAGGTTATGCGGGCCGAAGTGCGCCCCTTTTTTGACGTAATCAGCGTCGTCCGGCTGCGGGAAGGTGCTGATGCTGACCGGGTTAGCCGGTTCACGGATATCAAACAGCCAAATAAATTTCTCGCCGTCCTCCTGATTGTCCAGCACCGCTTCGTCGAGCACAACCAGCAGGTCGCGATCCGGCAGCGGCAGCGCAGTATGGGTACCACCGCCAAACGGCGGGCTCCAGTTGCGGTGAGCAATGAGGCTCGGCTGGCTGCGGTCGCTAACGTCCAGCAGGGTCAGGCCGCCATCGCGCCAGCTGGCGTAAGCCGTGTCACCGCTGATAATCGCGTGGTGCAGCGCATAGCGTTTGCCCTCCGGCCAGTCCGGCTTTTCTCCTTCCGCAGTATTCATCCCCGGCAACCACCAGCGGCCCGCCACTTCAGGTTTGCGCGGATCGGCTACATCGATGGTCAGGAAGATATAGTCACTGTAGCCGTCGAGCAACGCCGAGACGTAAGCCCAGCGCCCGCCGACGTACCAGATACGGTGAATGCCGATGCCGTTAAGCGGAAGAAAGCTGATTTCGCGCGGTTTGTCGGGTATTGAGATATCGAAAATGCGCAGACCGGCGCTCCAGCCACGATCCCGCACGTCCTGAACGGTTTCGCTGACCGAACGGGTGTAATAGACCTTTTCATCGGCAAAGCGCGTGTCGGCAAACAGGTCGCGGGCGTTGATCACCAGCAGTAAATCATCATGCGCTTGCAAATGTACGTTCCAGGTCCCCGGTGGGGCCGCTACGTAGCCTGCGGCGCGGGGATTTTTGGCATCGCGTACGTCCACAATGGAAAAACCCTGCGACACCATATGTCCAATGTAAGCATAGCCGCGGTGAACCATCACCTGTACGCCATCGGGCCTGCCGCCCTGATCGCTGTGGCCAATCAGACGCATGTTGTGACTGTGATCGGGAGTAGGAAGTATCGGGGAAGCCATAGAAGTCCTTAAAATAGCGTTATTTTCTCAGTCTTCACACCTTTCGGCTTGTTGGCAATGAATGAAATAACATAAGTTAACACCAAAGAGTATTAGCCATCTGGATGCCTGAACCGGACAGTAGGGGCACTACCCATTTTTACCTCCATTTTCATTGATTCAAACAGGGGAAATTCATGAGCGATACCGACATCCGCGTGGTCACTGGCCCGGCCAACTACTTCTCATACCGCGGCGCTATCGCGCGGCTGTCTGATTTCTACTCTGACGAACAGCTGGCGGCGGCACTGTGGGTATATGGACAGCGCGCACTGGAAGCGGCAAAGCCCTGGCTGCCGGAAGTGTTTAATGCGCCGGATGCAAAGCGGGTGCTGTTCAGCGCCCATTGTAGCGAAAGTGAAGTCGCGCGCATCGTGGCAAAGGCCGGCGCTGACCGCCGCGTGGTGATTGGTGTGGGCGGCGGTGCAGTGCTGGATACGGCGAAAGTCGTCGCCAGAAAGTTGGGCTTACCGCTGGTCGCGATACCGACCATTGCCGCCACCTGCTCCGCCTGGACACCGCTTTCCGTCTGGTATAACGACGCCGGACAGGCGCTGCGTTATGAGATATTTAATGACGCCAACCATCTGGTGCTGGTGGAACCGGAAATTATCTTGCGTGCGCCTCAGGAGTATTTACTGGCCGGTATTGGCGATACGCTGGCGAAATGGTACGAAGCGGTGGTGCTCAGCCCACGCCCGGAGCAGCTGCCGCTAACTGTACGTCTGGGGCTGAATACCGCACTGGCCATCCGTGATGTATTGCTTACGCAGAGCGAAGCCGCACTGCAGGCGCAGAACCAGCAGCAGTTGAGCCAGGATTTCCTCGATGTACTCGACGCTGTTATTGCCGGTGGCGGTCTGGTCGGCGGCCTGGGTGATCGTTATACACGCATCGCCGCGGCGCACTCAGTCCACAACGGGCTGACCGCATTACCACATACCGATCGCTTCCTGCACGGTACCAAAGTGGCCTATGGCATTCTGGTGCAGTCGGCACTGCTAGGACAGGGCGAAGTGGTCCAACAACTGGTGGCACTGTATCAACGGCTCAGTCTGCCCACGACGCTGGCGGCGCTGGACATCAATATTCAGCAGCCATCACAGATTGATGCGGTGATCGCCCGTACGCTGCAAAGTGGCGAGTCGATTCATAACCTGCCTTTTGCGGTGGATGCACAAAAACTGCGTGCAGCTTTTGAACAGGTTGAAGCACTGAGAGGTTGATATAAGGTGAGCGTCTTGTCCAGTCAGAGGATTGTTATCTCACCGTTGTCTTCATTACCGTTGATACAGGGTTTATCTCTGTCGGCGCATTGTCGTCTTACTGTCAGGTTGCTGTCGTGTTGAAGAATTGCTGTTGAATGCATGCTGAGCGGGTGTTCAACAATTCGTTAAAGGTGATATCAATGAACCTAAATCGTATTAAGCAATTAAGAATCTCCAGGGCCTGGTCGCAGGAACAGCTGGCTGAACTTTCGTCACTCAGTGTGCGCACCGTACAGCGTATTGAAAATGGCGAACAGGCCAGTCTTGAAACGTTGGGGGCCATTGCTGCGGCCTTCGACATCAAAGTCGCTGAACTTATCGCACCAGTCGATACAGATGAAAACGGCAGCCCCGACCTGGCGCTGGATCAACATATTGAGGCGGCCAGACGCCAGGTACGACGTGAAAGCCGTTTTTATCGCGGTGTGATCATTTACATCATCGTTAACCTGGCGTTATTTGTGATTAACCGCGTGAGTGACCCCGGCTACAGCTGGTTCTATTGGCCGTTGGGGATGTGGGGGGCTCTGCTCCTGTTCCGGGGGCTTCGTGTCTTTGTGCTGCGTGATTGGCTGAGCCGCTGGGAGCAGACAAGGTTACAAAGAATATTGCGCAAATAAACACCACGGTGATAGCGAGTCTCGGGTCAGACTGATGCTGATATCCCCTGTTCAGGCAGGAAATATGGAATTTCACGCGGTTATGGTGAAAAATTCATAGGCAAGGGCGGCTCAATGAGCCAGTCTTAGGATACTTGTCAGGCCTATTAACCTATCACCGTAATAGCAGGAATTATGCCTAAACGCCGGGTATTTCAACGTGGAAAAATTATCCTGATGCTCGGGATAATCGCAATATTAACGGGGTGTGTGGCAGACAGTCATTTGTGGGGATTGATTCCCAACTCGACCGATGTGTGTGCGCATGGCCGCGATAGTCTGACTGGCAATTGCCGGGACTAACAGAGGGCAGTAAGAAAAACGTCAGATCAGTGTTTCACTGAGCCTGACGTTTTTTATGCAGGTAACAATCAGGCTTTGGTGCCAGGCAGCAGGGACTGCGCGCATTTGAATACGTCTTCGCGGAATTTTTTCGAAGCGTCATCAAGATCTGGCATGCTGGCAACATCCGCTTTGCCTGCGTCAATGGTTTCGTTGACGGCAATCGTGAAAGCATTGTCGTGCTGCGCGTTAATCACATTCCCCACGCTGCCAAACAGAATGCGCATGGCCGAGATTTGCACCAGCAGTTCGCGGTTTACGCGCTCAAGTTGATCAATACGTTTAGCCTGAATTTCGTCGCTCATGGTTATCTCCTTAAAGGTTATGGCGCACACCTTAACAAAATATCCGAGACAAAAAAAACCGCCCTGCGGCGGCTTAGTCAGAACGGTGTGTTATCGCACCATTTTTTGCATCTGCTCGCTGAGCTTGATGAGTTCGGCATTCAGTGGCACCAACTGCTGCTGAATGGCGTTGTACTTATCGAGCGTTGCTTGCTTATCAAACTGTAGGGTGTTGCCTGAGATCGTGACCTTTTTTCCCTGCGATTTAATGAAGTCTGCTTTTGCGACTACCAGCGTTAACACTTTCGGCAACAGCGTAAAGGCTTGCTCCGCCACCTCACTTGGCTGTACCACCACTTTCTCATACGCCTGGTCATAGACCGCTTTCAGGTCATCCGGTTGTTTCAGTGCCGAATGGCGGGTGTCTGCCTGCTTGCGCAGAACCACCAGCTTTTCACGCCAGTTCGCACTGCTTTCGATCATTTTTTGCAGGTCATCACGTTTTTCCAGCAGCTTAGGCACGGTCACGGTTTCATTCAGTCCGGCAAAGACCGGGCCGAGCGAAGCGTTCATTTCGGTGTTCATCTGCTTATGGAAGTCGGTGATCAGTGCGTAGTCATCGCTGTAAGGGCCAAACTGGTCGCGCTCTTCTTTGGTCAGCTGCGGCACCGACACCGTCTGCTTCGCGAGAATACGGGTTTGCAGGAAATCAATGAAGGCTTTGCGCTGGGCAGGCTCTTTATCTCCGCAGCCGCTGATGGCCAGAATCAGCGTTGTCAGCATCAGTGGCAGCATGAAATAACGGGTAAAACGGCTATTGTTGTTGATGTTATTCATTAAATCCTGTTCCTTGTTTGAAACATTCCAGGCTACAAACATAGACTATACCCTGCATCGTTCAAGCTTTAGGTGTCGCAGGGCGTGGGATGATAACAACAGAAAACCAGAATGGGAGACAGGGGACGCATGATTCGTTGCAAAAGTAAGTACGCCCTTTCCCTTGCTGCACTGCTGGTGCTGGCAGGGTGTAGCAGTAAAAAGCAGAGTGAGACGACGGTGGTGAAGCGCCCGGCCGATGTGAAAGCGCAAATTGTTCGACTGATGCCAGCCAAAGTGCCTGACCGGCAAGGTTGGGCGACGGATATTACGGCGGCCTTTGCCGCACAAAATATTGCCCCGACCACGGAGAACATTTGCTCGGTACTGGCGGTGACGGAGCAGGAGTCCAATTTCAGCGTTGATGCACCGGTACCCGGTCTGGGAAAAATAGCCTGGAAGGAGATCGACCGCCGCGCTGATGCGGTCCATGTGCCGAATTTTGTCGTGCATACTGCGCTGCTGCTGAAATCCCCCAACGGTAATTCCTACAGTGAGCGGTTGGATAACGTGCGCAGTGAGAAAGAGCTGAGCGCCATTTTTGATGATTTCATCAATATGGTGCCGATGGGGCAGAAGCTGTTTGGCAACCTCAATCCGGTGCATACCGGCGGTCCGATGCAGGTAAGCATTGCCTTCGCACAAGCGCACGCCAAAGGCTATCCGTATCCGGTCGATGGCACTATCCGCCATGAAGTGTTCAGCCGCCGTGGCGGGATGTACTTCGGCATTCTGCATCTGCTCGGCTATCCGGCAAGCTACAGTCAGCCGCTGTATCGCTTTGCCGATTTCAATGCCGGTTGGTATGCCAGCCGCAATGCGGCGTTCCAGAGCGCAGTCAGCCGTACGTCAGGGATCCCGCTGGCGCTGGACGGCGATCTGATTAACTTCGGCACCGACAAACCCGGTTCGACCGAATTGGCCGTGCGGGTGCTGGGTAAGCGCCTGGGCATGAGCCATTCGGCTATCCGACGCGCGCTGGAGAAGGGCGATCAGCCTGATTTCGAGCAAACATCGTTATATAAGCAGGTGTTTGCACTGGCCGATAAAACCAGCGGTAAGCGTGTGCCACGGGAAATGTTGCCGGGTATCCAGCTGGAAAGTCCGAAAATCACCCGCAAACTCACTACCGCCTGGTTCGCCAAACGTGTCGATGAACGGCGCCAGAAGTGTATGGCCAACGCCGGGTAAAGCGTCGGTTGCCGGTGGTGATTGTTAGCAGAGCAATAATCGTCAAAAACATCCTAATGAAAGGCGTATTATCAGAATCATCCCCTTGCAGAGCTAACGCCGCTTACCGCGAGTGCCGGAGATAAGCGCCGGGAAGGGGAGAAATATTAAAAGCCCTGACATTATGTCAGGGCTTTTTTACCTGTGTGGGTTACAAGCTGAAAATAAATGCTTTTTTTGTGATGTCGCAGGGCTATACAGCACGCACTTCCTCTGCATAAATATCGCCATAGTCCGATACTCTTCTTTATAGCGGAAACTTCCATGAAAAATGCAGCAGCCCTGACGTTGTTGAGCTTGCTTCTCTACGGATGCGATTCAGAGGCCAGCCCTGAACCGGTTAACCCGATACTCGCCAGCTATTCGACTATCTTCGGATTTGAACCGATACGCGGCCATGTTAAAAGCTTCGTACAGGAACAACATAATGAACAGGGAGAAGTCAGCTCGCTGTTTCAGGCCAGCCTGGCTGAAAATGGCTGTTTTGAGGCGTTAAAGGTCGTGGCGCCGCTGATGGATTTAGATATTGACCTGGTGAAAGAGGGGCTGTACCTGGTTAACCGTGAAGATAAGCAAAAACGCTATGCGCTGAAGGATAACTGCCTGCCGGACCGTAACATCAGTGATAACGTGCGCTATGAGAGTAATGACAAAGGCTTTGTCACGGCGGCCATTCATGATGCGGACACCAGTAAAAATATCTATTTTGAGTACGACAGCGCCGGGTTCCCTTCTAAAGTCTCTCAGCCGACGCCCTCCGGTCCCTTTGTTGCCGTGATCAACAGTACTGAGTCGGAAGAGAAGAAACGTAATGGCACTATCCAGACACGTTTCAAAGATAAAGTTCTTGGAGAAGTCACCACGACCTGCGAATACGACGACCACTTCAACGCCACGCACTGCACGATCAAAAGTAAAACAATGGACGATGGGAAGAGTATGTCTAAACAACTCGACGATCCGGAAACCACCAAAATCGAATACTATTGACCTGAGAAGCCCTGCCTGCGTGTCCTGCGCAGGGCAGGGTGTTTTATTTGACTGGGCCAGTTCTTCAGCCAATAGACGTCCAGCGGTTTATAATGCCAAAGAATAAAGATCGTCTTATTGAAGATAATATGAAATAAAGCTTGCACCTAAAAGTTATCTATGTGTAAATAGCGTCAACGGTTTGTCGTTAAGACCTATTTATGAAAGACATTTTAGTAAAGCAGTTCCTAGTTCAAGTGAT
>Ga0105855_1000228_pt1 | contig 29204 bp, 24 predicted proteins | sample OrgsoiDNA_201059_FD_89680 | JGI IMG/M metagenome (GOLD analysis project Ga0105855, IMG submission 89680) | Permafrost soil microbial communities from the Arctic, to analyse light accelerated degradation of dissolved organic matter (DOM) -... | ecosystem: Environmental > Terrestrial > Soil >... | reverse complement strand
AGCGTTTCTCGACAACAGCCTGGATAACCGGAAGTCTGCAAAGTTCTTTTCCTGACATAGTCACCAACATCACTGAAAGTCTCCCTGGAAGATCGGCTGGGTTGCAGATCCAGGGTGACATTACTATTGAGGCGTTACATGCTTGGTGCGTATAATCATGATTATGTTAAATTATAAAAACCCATCAATAACTTCACGAACACGGGTTGAGCTACCATGGGCACCAACCCGTGTTCGTCATTTTAAGATGTTTGAACAAAACGATCGAGCTGCCTGCGCAATTGGTCGTTTTCTTTCTTTAGCTGCTCCACTCTCTCAAGCAGAGTCAACGTCATGGCGACACCAGACCAGTCCAAATCCAGCTCATTTTGCAGGCGTCGGGCACGTTTAAGGTCGTTCAATGCATCTGCATCAAAAATCCAAACCGTATCTGTCGACTCTAATGGCACAATCACACCCAGCCCGACGACCTCGACTAATTCATCCTGCATGATCCCGGTTGACTGGCATAATTCAGTCACGGTGTAGGTGATTTCTATTTCAGTCATAATCTGCTACTCCCATCCAGTCCGAGGATTAAATGCCGCCTGCTCTGACAGTTGTTGCCAAAGTACCCGCGTTTTCTCGTCTGGTTTTGGTGGCATGACAACTTTGAGGATTGCATACAGATCGCCAGCGCCCTTTTTACTGACCAGACCTTTGCCTTTAATACGTAAGCGCTGACCACTTTGGCTAGCCGCCGGGATAGTTAAGGCAATTTTCCCCGTCAGTGTCGGTATCTCAACACTGGTACCCAATGCCGCTTCCCATGGGGCTAACGGCACCACAATTTGTAAATTCTGACCATCAATATCAAACACCGGGTGCGGAGCAATGCGAATAATCAAGAATAAATCGCCATTGCTTCCTCCGCCAACACCCGGAGCTCCCTGCCCTTTAAGACGGATACGTTCGCCATCACACACGCCCGCAGGTATTTTTACTTTTAGCGTCTTAGAGGTCTCAGCACCTGGGAAGCCCGATGCATCAATGGTCGGTATATTGTAAGAGATTGAACGAGTCTGTTCAGTTAGCGTTTCTTCTAAAAAGATGGGGAGTTCCATCTCAAGATCCTGCCCGCGCCCCCTGGGAGATGCTTGATGCGATGAGTGTTGAGTTGAAGAACCACGATGACCAAAGAAAGATTCGAAAAAGTCTGAGTAGTCATGCGTGCCAGCGTCTGTACTGCTGTGCCACTGTTGACCACCGGGGTTGTAGGCCGCCTGTTGTTGACCAAACCGTGGGTCATTGCGGTGTGATCTTAATTCGTCGTATTCAGCTCGCTTTTCGGCATCCTTTAATACTTCGTAAGCCTCGGCAACTTCTTTAAACTTACTTTCAGCATCAGCTTCAGAACTTACGTCAGGGTGGTACTTACGTGCCAGCCTGCGATAGGCTGTTTTTATCTCTTTCACGGCAGCCGTGGGCTCGACGCCCATGACGGCATAATAGTCTTTAAATTCCATGCGGCAATATCCTTAAACTCAATGTGCTATACACAATAGATTTAAAGGTGCGGGGCGACGGCAAACAGAGACGAGCCCTGTAGATGGGCCGAGTTACAAATGCGGCCAACACACCTGCAGTTTGAAAAATGACGGGCATAGTAGATATAAGATATCCCCGTCAAGTGGGTAATCCTAATGGCTTCAGAAATATCTGCCATCCGCCACTGCAAGCGGAAATGGCCGCTGTCGGCAAGCCCCACAACGCGTAGATCTTCAATCAGGCAGGTCAGTCCTTCAACCTGGGTGAGTAGACGGCGAAAATTTGCATTTCGACACAATTAAAGCTCCCTGCTTGTGGGCATTTTCTCGCTATTATCCTGTCCTACATGACAACAGATGCTTCGCTGTGCCGCTGACTAAACCCGTTGGCGGTTGAGTGGCGATGCATGTAACAGATGATAGTCTGAACAGGATAAATTATGCGTCATTTTAAATGGGTAATGTTATCGGCTTTGGTTTTCTCCTCAGTACTGCCACTGGCGGGTACAGCGATCGCGGCAACAAACTCTCATGAAATCAAATCATTCTACGATGCTTCAAAGCTTTATACGCTGGGCAGCGTCGTGCCAGACCTTTACCGCACCAAACCCTATGAGATCACCGAGTGGCAAAAACGTAATCTGCCTGCACCATCCGCTGACAGCCACTGGACCTACATTGGCGGCAGCTATGCGTTGATCACCAACACTGATGGCAAAATCCTCAAAGCGGAATCTGGCGATATCTTTTTCCAGTGATCGTGTTCAGGCAATAGCGCTTTCTCAGAAGTGATTGTTGACTTATTTTGTCATTTTTGTATTTTAAGGACATGCAAACATTTCTAATTATCGTCCCCGAAGGTGGCATGTTGTTTGAATCGGCAGGTATCGCCGACATTCTGATGCAGGCAAACCGCCTGAGGGTGGGGAGTACCGGTAAGCCGCTTTATCAGGTGACCGTTGCCACCACGCAACCGCATCGCGTCGTCCACGGACTGTCGGGCTTAAATCTGCTGGCGGATCACAGACTGCAGGATGTTGACCCTGAGGTTACCCGTGACACCATCATGATCACCGGACGGGGAACCACTGAAGCGGAAGGCGATGCCGTTGTTGAATGGGTCCGCCGCGCGGCACCTCATGCACGACGCGTGGTCTCTATTTGCGGCGGCGCCTGGCTGCTGGCGCGGACAGGTCTGCTTGACGGCAAACGTGCCACCACGCACTGGCGTATGCTCGACAGTCTTCAGACCTGTTTCCCTGAAGTGAACGTCGAGAAGGGGCCGATCTATGTTCAGGACGGTGCTGTCTGGACTTCGGCAGGCGTCAGTTCCGGTTTTGACCTCACGCTGGCGTTGGTGGAAGACGACCACGGTTTTACTCTCGCCCGCGACGTCGCACAGGATCTGGTGATGTTTCTGCGCAGGCCTGGCGGGCAGTCACAGTTCAGCCGTTTTCTGCATAATCAGGCTCCCTCGCCCGGTCCCCTGCGGGATCTGCAAAGCTGGATCATCGAAAATTTGGACTCAGACCTTTCGGTTGAAAAACTGGCCGAACGTCTTGCCATGAGCCCGCGTAACTTTACCCGCGTCTTCACCCGCGAGACCGGTACCAGCCCGGCAAAATATGTAGAAGAAGTGAGGCTGGATAGCGCCCGACAAAGGCTGGAACAGGGCTCAGAAAAAATCGAACAGATCGCTGCCGTCACCGGTTTTGGCAATAGCCTGAATCTGCGCCGGGTATTCGAAAGAAACCTTCAGCTCACGCCCACAGAATACCGCGAACGCTTCTGCTCCCGCTCATTGGCGTAAATTGATTCTTTATTGTCATTTTACGCCAAATGGCTGCCCGTCTATTTTTAAGTCAGGCAGATAACTAAGGAGCACATCATGGTTAAAGTAGGCATTAATGGATTCGGCAGAATTGGTCGTAACGTATTGCGCGCTGCGCTGGGTCGCGACGATTTTCAGGTCGTTGCCATCAACGATCTTACCGACAGTAAAACCCTCGCCCACCTCCTGAAATACGACTCACTTTCCGGCACATTGCAGGCCAGCGTTGAAGCGGGTGATAACCAGCTATGGGTTGATGGCAAAGCGATCCGCGTTTTCTCCGAACGCGACCCGGCGGCGATTGCCTGGAGCAGCGTGGGCGTGGATGTCGTGATTGAAGCGACGGGTTTCTTCACCGAGAAAGCCAAAGCCGAAGTTCACATCACCCAGGGCGGCGCCAAACGTGTGATTATCTCGGCACCCGGCAAGGATGATGACCTGACCATTGTCATGGGCGTCAATCATGAGAAATACGATCCCACCAGACATACCGTGGTCAGTAACGGCAGTTGCACCACCAACGGGCTGGCCCCGGCGGCGCAGGTTCTGCATCAGAGTTTTGGTATTGAACATGGCCTGATGAACACTACACATGCCTACACCAACAGTCAGGCACTGCACGACCAGCCGGAAAAAGATCTGCGCGGGGCGCGTGCCGCCGCACTATCTATCGTGCCCTACTCCAGCGGTGCGGCGAAAGCACTCGGCAAAGTTATCCCTGAACTGGACGGCCGTCTGACCGGTTACTCCCTGCGTGTGCCGGTGCCGGTAGTTTCTGTGGTCGATCTTACCGTCACGCTTAAACGTAATGTCACGGTCGAAGAAGTGAATGCCGCATTCCGTAAAGCCGCAGAGTCTGGTCCGCTGAAAGATATTCTGGGCTACAGCGATGAACCGCTGGTGTCGAGTGATTACCGGGGCGACCCGCGTTCATCCATCATCGACGGACTCTCCACGCTGGTGATCGGTGGCAATCTGGTGAAGATCCTCGCCTGGTATGACAACGAGTGGGCCTTCTCCAACCGTCTGGTTGATCTCGCCGTGCTGATGGAAAAACGCGGCCTCTGATAGCACATGGCAGTCTGCGGGCCGGAGCTGCTTAATATTAGCGCTCCGGCCCTTTTTTTATCCTGCTGGCGAAAACCCTAATTCCCCAATATAATCAGTCCATTCATTCACCAACGTTATATTAAGGAGGATTGCCATGCTGACCCGTGAATTGTTTTTAACTTCACTCGTCCTTAGCGATCGTCACTGCTCAAGCGTTACCGGTATCGTGCTGCGATAACCTGCTTGAGCGAAGCTAACTGACAATCTGAGAACTTCCCTCCGGCTTACCGGTTATCGTCGGCTTTATTGACGAGAGGCATTGCTATGCCTAAAAACCTTGAGTAAGCACTATGACTTTACTATCTGCACAATCCCTTTCTTTTGATAACACCTTCGGCCCTCTGCTGGCTGGGATCTCCTTTGGCCTGAAAAAAGGCGACCGCATCGGACTTATCGGCCATAACGGCTGCGGTAAAAGTACTTTACTGAAAATCCTCAGCGGCGATCTCGACGCGACTTCCGGCACACTCACCCGGTCAAACCAATGCCTGATGGCAAGGGTTGAACAGCACCTCCCTGACGAACTGCATGATTGTACGCTGCTCGACGCGGTGCTTAACCACCTGCCCGACAGCCTGCATCAGCCAGAGCGTTGGCAAGCGGAAGTACTGCTGGTTAGTCTGGGATTTGATGAAGCGTCCTGGATGCTGACGGCCGGAACACTCAGTGGTGGGCAGCACACCCGTCTACTGCTGGCCCGCGCACTGATCCGCCAGCCGGATTTACTGCTGCTGGACGAACCCAGCAACCATCTGGACTTGCCAACGTTATTGTGGCTGGAGCAGTTTCTAAAAAACTGGAGCGGCAGCTTTGTGCTGGTCTCCCATGACCGCAGCCTGCTGGACAACGTCACCAACAGCACCTGGATTTTACGCGACAAGACCCTGCAATTTATCCGCCTGCCCTGCACACAGGCGCGTCAGGCACTGGAGGACAAAGACGCTGCCGATGCTCTGCGTCGCAGAGCCGAGCAAAAAGAGATCGACCGCGTGGCGAAAAGCGCCAAACGGCTGGCAATCTGGGGCAGCGTGTACGACAACGAAAAACTGGCGCGCAAGGCCAAGCAAATGGAGAAACAGGTCGACCGGATGAAAGATGACCAAACTGAAATCACGGCCGGGAATCTGTGGAAGCTGCGTCTGAATGGCGAAGCATTGCCGGCCGACCGCGTGCTGGCATTATCTGCATTGCAGGTGCGGCCTGCGCCGGATGCGCCTGTGCTGTTTGAACTGGACGAGATGCGGGTGAAAAGCGGCGATCGTATTGCACTGGTTGGTCGCAACGGCTGCGGTAAATCGTCACTTCTGCACCGCTTATGGCGGGCGTTCTGCCAGCCGGAAAGTACTGAGCCGGGCGTGGTGTTCCATCCGAAAGTGCGTGTGGGTTATTACGATCAGAGCCTGCATCAATTGCTTGACGAAGATACGTTAAGTGAAGCTCTCGCACCTTTTGCACTGCTGACGGAAGACCAGCGTAAAATAGCACTGATTGGTGCCGGTTTCCCTTACGTTCGCCATCAGCAAAAAGTCAGCACGCTGAGCGGCGGTGAACGGTCACGGTTGCTGTTTATTGGCCTGACGTTGGCCAACTATTCGTTGTTGCTGCTTGATGAGCCAACCAACCATCTGGATATGGAAGGCAAAGAGGAGCTGGCGGAAACACTGAAAACGTTCAGCGGCGCGGTGTTACTGGTTTCCCATGACCGCACGCTGATTGAGCAGAGCTGCAACCGCTTCTGGCTAATCGATAAACAGCGGCTGAAGGAGTGGCACACACTGGCACCGGTGTATGACATTCTGGCTGATATTTCTGTACCCGCCACATTGGCCGCGCCGAAACAAAGTACAGGGTCAAGGATATTGCCGGAAACCGAGGAAGAACGCCTGCTGGCGACGCTGCTGGAGCTGGAAAGTAAACTGGAAGAAGATCTGTCACGTAAAGTCAGGCACCAGAAGCCAGAATTGCAACGCCAGTGGCAACAACAAATTGCTCAGCTCAGCGCTCTGCTAGATTTGGGATAAAGTTCTGATTGATGTTGACGGAAAGTAAGCTGACAACGCCCTAATGATAAAAGCCCCGGCGTGATTGCCAGGGCTTTTAAGGTACTACAGACTTAATATTTAACATTAATCAACTTAGTAACATAACACTACACTAAATATTTCTTCAAAAGATGTACTTTTATCACAGGATATATTGCTAACACTGTTTGGTCTTGTCCTCCGATAAATTATTGAATGAGATGACAATCCTGTTTAGCTCACTTAACCATTTCAATATTCATTTGGTTATGTGATGTACATCACCCTCGCGATATATACTCTTTGATGCGTTGCCTTACTTTCGTCGCGACATTCTCGATTTCAAATTTACACACCCAAAATCGCGAACATTACTCTTCACAACAAGGCCTTACATCATCGCGTTACGTTCCCAGCATGCGATTGCAGAGATTTACTGCGTGGCCTCAGAGCACCGTCGAATGAGTTTGATATTAAACTCAACATCGACTCTCCCATACTAAAATACTTCGTGGCCTTCATCGCACTTTATTGACTGCTGTACTAATAACTGTCTTTACAGTTATTTAAAACACCGGGTTAAAAAACATCTTACTGCCGTTTGCGCCGGTGCTGAGTTCTAATCTACTCACTCTCAGCGAGGTGTCAACACTGTTTTTAATAACATGATTTTATTATCAGTAGTCCAGTAAGATTCTTTAAGACGTTGATGCCCCCCCCTCCACGGATAATAATTATTTGTTATGGCAACACTCGCTTTTTTTCAGCATCTCGCCCAAGGCAATTAATCCCGCGACAACAACCCATTACGGCACATTTCCCCGCGAATGCTCACGATGTTCTCAACACTCCAACCGCTGGGCTATCTGTCGCAACGCCTCGGCGATGCTGTGTAAATCTTTTTCTTCATGGATTTTCGGACCCGTTGAATGGCGGATAACCAGCCTGGCAGGCAGTATCGATGATGAACGCTGCATCTCATTCTCACTGGCGCTCAGCACTCGCCTGACGGCCTCTTTACCCTGCAAATCCAGATCCAAAGAAACCGTAGTCAATGCCGGGGAAAAAAAAGCACTTTCATAGGTATCATCGTAGCCAATGATGGATTTTTGTCCCGGCACGGTGAGCTGATTTTGATGGAAAGCACTCAAGACTCCGAGCGCCATTTGGTCATTTCCCACTAGCAGCGCAGAGAAATTGGGTGTTTCCCGCAACATCTGCAACGCGCCCGCATAGCCGCTCTTCGCATCCCACTCACCGTGCAGCATGTTGACCGGGCTAAGGCCGTAATCACTGAGTGCATCCAGCCAGCTTTTCAACCGTAAATTGGCAGAAATTGAACGCTTGGGGCCCGCCAGCAAAGCAATGTCACGGTGGCCGAGTTCATACAGATATTTAACGCTGGCACGGGTGCCATCTGCCGGATTGAACGAGACATTGAAGACCGAACTGTAAGGGTCAACATCGAGGAAAAGACAGGTAATGTCATTGTTATCTTCGGCGATTTTTTCTGCGGCAGCGGTTTCCAGCGGAACGTTGATGATGACCTTTTCTACCCGCTGCGACTTCAGCTCATTGATAGAATCCTGTACGGCATGATTGACGTTCTCATCAATCATGGAGATCAGTACCTGGTAATCTTCGGCATTGGCATAACTTTTTACCGCCGCAGCCACTTGAGACGGGGCGTGGAGAGCCAGTGAAATAGTGACCAGCCCCAGCGTTTTACTCTCCTTACCGACTAACTGCTGGGCCAGTCGGTTGGGCACATATCTGAGCAACTCGATGGACTGTTGCACCTTGCGGCGTGTGGTTTCAGATACGCTTTCAGACTTGTTGAGTACACGAGAAACTGTCTGGTAAGACACCCCGGCATGGCGTGCAACATCCTCTAATGTGGTGTTCTTCGATTTCATCTCAAATTCTCTGCGTTTAATCCTGCTGCAATTGTAACAGGCACCTTTCAGTCAACATAGTTCCCTCATCACACACATAACAAATAACACAAAAGTCATTCGTTCACATTATCCCATGCAGTGATCCCCCTCACTAAAAATTATAAATACCCTTGTTTTATTTGCACTAACTCACAATAACTCGATAAACAAATTGTTTGTTTGTCACATTTTGTCATCTTACAGCCTCCTTATGTGAACGTATTACAAATAAAATATGGGGCATACATGAAGACTAAGCTGCAAACCGTTGCACTGGCAATGGCCATTACCTCTCCCTCCCTGTACGCGGCTGATCTCAGTGCCGTTGATTTCCATGGCTATTTACGCTCTGGCCTTGGTGTATCTCGTGATGGCGGATTAGAGCAGTATCAAAAGAACAAAGTGGGGCGTTTGGGGAACGAGTCCGACACCTACGGTGAGATTGAACTAGGCAGTGAAGTGTATAAAAAGGACGACGTGAGTTTTTACGTAGACAGCATGGTGAGCATGGTGTCGGATGGTTCTAATGACAATGAATCTACCCTCAATGATGACGCTGAGTTCGGTTTGCGCCAGCTTAACCTGCAAATTAAAGGGTTGGTACCTGGGGATCCGAACGCGGTCATTTGGGGCGGGAAGCGTTACTACCAGCGGCATGACCTGCACATCATCGACACAAAATACTGGAATATTTCCGGTGCGGGCGCGGGCGTTGAAAATGTCACCGTCGGTCCCGGCGCGGTATCTGTCGCCTGGATCCGCGGAGACGGAAACGACGTCGACTACCGGGTGGACAACGATAACGATCTGAACATCAATTACCTTGATGTCCGCTATGCCGGTTGGAAGCCCTGGACAGGTGCCTGGACTGAATTTGGCGTGGATTACGCCATGCCTAACCCAACCAATAAACAAAAAGAGTACGGCGGGCTGTACGATGCCGAAAACGGCGTCATGCTGACCGGTGAGATCAGTCAAGACATGCTGAGTGGTTACAACAAGACGGTGTTCCAGTACGCCACCAAAGGATTGGCGCAGAACATGATCTCTCAGGGCGGAGGCTGGTATGACGTTTGGAACAATACCGAAGACGCCACCGGTTACCGTGTTATCAATACTGGTTTGATTCCAATCACTGAAAAGTTCTCGCTTAACCACGTACTGACCTGGGGTTCAGCAGACAATATCAGCCAATACATCGACAAAAGCCGTCTGGTATCCCTGGTGGGTCGCGCACAGTATCAATTTACCCAATATGTTCGCGGTATTGGTGAGGTCGGCGGGTTCTACCAAAAAGATGACAACCACGATGGCAGCCACTACAAGCAAGGCGGCGAGAAGTACACCATCGCGTTAGGTCTGGCGGATGGCCCGGCCTTCATGTCCCGCCCGGAATTGCGCGTGTTTGCTTCTTATCTGAATGACGCTGAAAACGGTAAATCATTCCAGGACGGCACGGCCAATAACACCTGGAACTTTGGTGTTCAGGTCGAAGCCTGGTGGTAACCATCAGGTAATGGCATTAAAAAACCTGTTTATTATTTATAAGTAAATACCTCTGTTCATGGTTATTATCTGGTCTTGACTGACTCGTGTCGCTGCTGTTTTTGATTGACGAAGGTTATTAATTTCTCATCATAATTAATAACGCCCTCCGGCTATTGTCATCAATGGATAACCCCCTGCCGGGGGTTGTCCATTTTTTATTATGGTTTGCTGACAGAAAAACGCGCTTCAAGTAATTTCCGCAAGTTGTCTGACTGTTTACCAAATATAGCATGCACCTCCTGACAAATAATAATCACACCCAGCGCCCCTGCCTTTTGTAAACCCTCTGAATCTACATCGGCGAGGTTTTTGACCGTCACACGCAAGCGCGTAATACAAGCATCCATATGAATAATATTTTCCCTTCCGCCAAAGCATGCCATGAGCAAAGCTAAATAGTCGCTATCAATATTATGCTCTTTCGGCGGTTTTTGAGGATGAGTAAAATAATGAATAAACGATTTTAAACTGACCATAATGAATTCCTTATGCACGTAAATAATTCAAGTGAGTGGGAGCAAGATACAGGGTATAAAAAAATACCCGTTCAACTGAACAGGTATGTGAGAGATGAATTATGCCAGTCGGCGGGAGATCACCCGGCAACCCCAGGGCGGCAGCGTCAGGTTCCCACTGAGTTCGCCACCCTCGATCATATCCTCATAGCGCGCCGGGAGGGCGAGCGTTTGCGTTTTCGCACTGTAGTTCTGCACCACAATGAACTCGTTTTCACCGTCAGTGCGCCGGTGTGCGGTAACACCGGCCGGGAAATCCGTCGCTATGGCGGGCGGCAAGGACAGATCAGCCGCAAGACGCTGGAAGAAGTCGCGCTGGAAGGCCGCATCGTTGCGTGAAGCGACATACCACGCTTTGCCCTCACCGAACGCATTGACCGTCACCGCCGGGCGTCCTGCATAGAAATCATCACCGTAGACCGCCAGCGCAGTGGCACCTTCAAGATTGATCAATTCGCAGAGATGGCGGGCCTGATATGTGCCCTGTAATCCCAGCGTATTACCCGGTAACCCGTGTATGCTGTTGCTTTCATTATCAGTCAGGCAATCAATTTCTTCAGCCCAGATGCCCATCAGCGGCCGTAACGGCCCGGGGAATCCCCCGAGATGACAGAGGTCGCTTTCATTCACCACACCGCTCCAGTAGGTTGCGACAAACTGACCGCCCTGCCGGACAAACGCCTCCGCTTTTGCCGCAAAACCTTCGCGAACCATATAAAGCATTGGCGCAATCACCAGTTTGTAGCCGCTGAAATCACAGTCAGCATTGATGATATCCACCGCAATCCCTTGCTCCCAGAACGGACGGTAGTGTTCGGCGACGGTTTTTTCGTAATGCAGGCCGCTGTTTCTTGGCCCCTGTGCATCGTCCATCGCCCAGCGGCTTTCCCAATCGAAGATAATGGCGACCTGCGCCTCGACCCGGCTACCAGCCAGCGGCGCCATCGCAGCCAGCATCCTCCCCAGTTCGCTGACCTCTTTCCCGACGCGGGTATCCAGCCGGCCGGAGTGGTCAATCACCGCACCGTGGAACTTCTCCACTGAGCCACGGCTTTTTCGCCACTGGAAATATTGAACGGCATCCGCGCCATGGGCCACCGCCTGTAGCGATGACAGAATATGCATACCCGGTTTTTTCAGTTTACTGGTCGGTTGCCAGTTGGTGACGCTCGGGGTGGATTCCATAAGCACAAAGGGTTTGCCCTGCTTTAGGGTGCGCATCAGGTCATGGTACATCGCGGTATAGCACGCCAGCTCGGTTTCATCCTGAGCGTTGTGCCACATCGGGTAGCTGTCCCAGGAGATAAAATCAATCACCTGGGCCATCTGCCAATAATCGTAGTCGTAGAAGTACTCCATGAAATTGGTGGTGGCGGGCAGCTCAGGGTTAGCCGCCTTCAGCGGAGCCATTTCCTGCGCACAAAAATCCGTAGCCTGCGCAGTACAAAACCGCCGCCAGTCCAGATTTAAACCATGAATGGAGACTTCGCCCTGCGGCGCAGGGGATTCAATCTGCGACCAGTCGGTGTAGGTATGGCTCCAGAAGGTACTCCACCAGGCGGTATTGAGCTGATCCAATGTCTGGTAACGCTGTTTTATCCAGTGCCTAAATTGCGCCTGACACGGGTCACAATGGCAATCCCCGCTGTATTCATTGGAGATATGCCAGCCTATTACGGCCGGATGATGGCTGTAACGCTGCGCCAGCTGTTGGTTGATGGCCTTCACTTTCATGCGATAAACCGGCGAAGAGAGGCAGTGATTGTGCCGCCCGCCGTGCAGCGCTTTCACCCTGTCACGGCCGACACGCAGCACTTCAGGGTAGCGTTGCGACATCCAGGCAGGCCGCGCACCGCTGGGTGTGGCCAGAAAAACGTGGATGCCCTGCGCATACAAGCGGTCAAGCACATCATCCAGCCAGTGAAATTGATATTTCCCTTCTTCCGGCTCGAGCATCGCCCAGCTAAAAATGCCCACCGACATGACATTACAGTGGGCCTGTTTCATCATCGGAATATCTTGTTCAATCACACCGGGATCATTAATCCATTGTTCCGGGTTATAGTCTGCTCCATGCAATAGGCCAGGAACCTTTGCACTCAAAGGAGGAAATTTATTCATTAATAATTCCTTAAAAATTTACGACAGAAATCATGTGTGGCTTATTGCAGGGATTATTTAAATACTTTAAGGGAAGGGAGTGCTTTACCCTTACAATCAAATAACGCCTGGTTTTCACGGGCATTCCCTTGCTTACCCGATTCTCCAATATATTTCATACCCGCGGGGGTAGCCCAACCTGCACCTGTTACGGCAATCCATGTCGGCTCCCAATAAAACAGGCCCTTACCGCGTTTGTCCGGCACATTTATAATACTTTGCATTAAGTCATGAATGTAATCAGCCTGCCCTTGCACTGACCCCGGATACCCGCCAGCCTTTTCTTCTTTTGCAGAGAAACTATTTTCAAGATCATCGCAATTATCAAGTGAATAACCATAGGCGGCCTCCACCACAATCACGTCTTTATTATAACGCTTGCTGATGTCGTCCATATTGGTTTGCAGCGCAGAAATCGGGCCATCCCAATAGGTGTACATTGACAGGCCAATAATATCGAACGGGACGTTGCGTTTGGTTATTTCATCAAACCACCAGCGGAAGGTGTCATTTTTAGTGCCTTCAGCCAGATGTAGCATGATTTTGACCTGTGACGGCGAATCAAGATTTTCCCTCAGACCAGAAATGGCGGCATTCAGTAACCCCGCCAGACGATCAAATTCGCCGCCGCCCTGCCCCCAGCTTTTACCTTCAGGCCACAATATCCCGCCGTTAATTTCATTGCCGATTTGCACCATATCCGGCAATACGCCCTGCTGCTTGAACGTGGCGATGGTGTCACGGGTATAGTCGTGGATAGCCTGCTTCAGCTGGTCATTGCTCATCTTTTCCCAGGCTTTAGGCTTAAATTGTTTACCCGGATCGGTCCAAAAATCACTGTAATGGAAGTCAAGTAACAGCTTCATCCCCTGCGCTTTCACCCGCTTCGCGAGGGCCAGGGTGGTCACGAGATCGTTATTTCCGGCACCATAAGGATTGCCCGCGCTGTCTTTCGGGTCCACCCATAGACGCAGGCGCACATAGTTGACCCCGTCATGCTTGAGGATCACCAGTGGGTCCTGCCTGACATTGTGCTCGTCATAAAACACGCCGCCGTGTTTTTCGACATCTGCCAGCGTGGAAATATCCACCCCTTTGATAAAATCGGCGGGCTGATTGACCCGCGGTTTCAGTACGACAGACTCCGCCATCGCCAGGGAGCAGCCCAGGCCCATAGCCAGACTGAGGCTCAAAAATGTAGGTTTAAACAAGTTCATCACATTATCCTTTCGTGCTGCCAGAGGTCAGGCCGGAGACAAAATACTTCTGCAAGGCCAGATATAAAATCGCCACCGGTACGGCGATCAGTACCGCGCCCGCCGCATAGAGGGTGTAACTGGCCCCCATCTTCTGGGACACCAGGTTGTACAGCCCAATCGGCAAGGTGTACTGGTCCGGGGTGCGTAAAATGGTGCTGGAAAGGATAAAATCCCCCAGCGGCCCGGTGAAGGAGAACAGCGCAACCACGGCCAGGATCGGCTTGGAGAGTGGCATGATGATCTCGATAAAAATTCGGAAGTTACTGGCGCCATCCATGCGGGCTGACTCGTCGAGATCCTTCGGGATAGCATCGAGATAGCCTTTCATCAAATAGGTGTTCATGGGGATCATTCCCCCCACGTAAATCAGCACCAGTGCCAGATGGCTGTTAATCAATCCCAGCAACTGCGACAGCACAAAAATCGCTATCAGCGCGGAAAACTGCGGGATCATCTGCAATAACAAAAACAACATCAGGCCGTTCTGACGCCCCCGGAAGCGAAAACGTGAAAAGGCATACGCGGTAAAACTGACGCTGACCAACGTCAGGATCATGGTCATGAAACTGATTTTCATCGAATTCCAGTACCACGTCATGTAATTGACCTGCCCATTGAACAAATCTGCGTAGTGTTGAAATGAGAGGTTTTCAGGAATGATCGAACTGCTGAGCAGGCTGTTACCGGCATTGAGCGACGCGCCCAGGGTCCACACCAGCGGGTAGATAATGATCGCCGAGACGGCGAGGATCACCAGCCAGGAGAGCGATAGCCGCACCCATTTTTCTTTCTTAATACTTTTTGACCTTGCCATCGTTATCTCCTTAAGCCATCTCATCATTTTTGAATGACTTCGTGGCGCGGAACTGCCACAGCGCGATACCCACCACAAAAATTGACAGCAAAATAGTGATGGTGGCGGCAATGGCGTACTGCGAAGAAGACATCGTCAGCTTATAAATCCAGGACACCAAAATATCGGTCCCCCCCGCGTTCGATCCCGCCACCGCGGGCCCGCCATTGTTGAACAGATAGATGATGTTGAAATTATTAAAGTTGAAGGTGTACTGCGTGATGATGATGGGCGCGATGGAATAGAGCACCAGCGGCAACGTAATAGTACGCAGCTTGGTCATGCTACTGGCACCATCCATGGTGGCGGCCTCGTATAAATCATCAGGAATGGCCTGCAACACGCCCGTGGTCATGGCAAAAACAAACGGAAAACCCAGCCAGGTTTGCATCAGAATCAGCGCAGTTTTGGTCCAGAACGGATCGGTCAGCCATGCCTTTGGCGCAATGCCGAAAAACGCCAGAATCGAGTTATTGATCACCCCAAAGGAATCATTAAACATCCCGGCGAACACCAGAATGGTGACAAAGCCGGGCACCGCCCACGGCAGAATAAAAATCGTGCGGATCAGCGCCTTGAAACGTAAATCCTTCTGATTAACCAGGATGGCCAACATCACACCGACCGAGCATTGCAGCGTGGTCGCCAGCAGCGTCCAGATCACCGTCCATTGCAGCACATCAAAGAAGGTGGAGCGCCAGATCGACAAGGTGAAAATATTGACGAAGTTTTTAAAGCCGACCCAATCCACCAGCTTGGCTGGCGGCGTGTGGTACAAGTTGTAGTTGGTGAAGGCAATCGAAAAACCAAACAGGATCGGGAATATCACCACGAACACCAACAGGATAAAACCAGGGGTGATCATCAGATACGGAAACCCCTCACTCAGCAGCATTTGGTACTGCCGCCGCACGCTGTTTAGCGGCTTGCCCTCATCCCGCTTTTTGCCGTTTATCCATGCGTCATACAGTGATAAACCGTAAACCCCCAGTCCGAAAGCGATCACTAACAGACTGATTATCCCTTCGGCCAGCAGGAAGATCGAGTTATCGCGCGGCACTTCCTCACCAAGGGTGTATAAGCCCCACATCCCTTCGGCCAGGAAATCGTGGAAAATCCCGATAAAGCTGCAGAGTAACATCAGGAAAATAAGGCCTTTAGCCCATTGCCGGTGATAGAACTGGCCGAAGCCGGGTATCAGCGCCAGCAACAGCCCAGCCATTGCGTGGCGGCGGCTCACCTTGTCGGCGGCAAAATTCTCACTGGGGGTGATAATCACAGAGTATTCCTTCTTTTAACGGGAGAAAGCCTCCCGTTCAGATGAGATGAGTCAGGTTTTACTGATTGCTGGCCTGCATCGCCTCGATTTGCATCTTGATCTGATTTACCGCTTCTTTCAGCGCGACATCAGGTTGTTGCTTACCGGTCATGCTCAGCTCAAGGGCGGCATTAGCCGGACCCCAGACTTCCTGCATTTCAGGCACGCCCGGCATGGCGGTGGCGAGGCTGGCCTGAACCGCAACGGCGCTGGCCTTCTCATCATTCTTAATCAGGGGATCATTAATCATCGCCACCAGCGGCGGGATTTCATTGGTGACCTGGTAACGGATTTTGACGTACTCCGGCTGGTTAATGAATTCAATGAATTTCTGCGCCAGCACCTTATCTTTGCTCCAGGTCGACAGCACGTAGCCTTTCACCCCGAGGAACGAATTCATTGGTTTGCCATTCGCCAGTTTCGGCAGTGGCGCAACACCATAATTGATGCCCGCCTCGGCATAAGGTTTGAACGCCCAAGGGCCGTTGATCACCGCCGCGACTTTTTTCTCAGTAAACAGGGAGTCAATTGCATTCAGACCACTGTCACCGATGATCCCCGCAGGGAAAAGGCCGTCATGGTAAAACTTCTTCAACTCATTCACTGCTGCAATACTGCCTGAGGTGGCGAGCCCAATATCATGGGTGTTCAGTGCCCCGTTATCCTCTTTGCCGAAGATATAGCTGCCCATGGCGGCCATCACGCCCCAGCTGTAATAAAGCTGATCGAATTTTGCCAGCAGGCCGTATTTATTCTCCGCCCGCATTTTTTTAGAGAAATCGTAATAGGCGTCAAGCGTATCCAGCGGTTTAGGCAGCAGATCTTTGTTGTAAATCAGGACCAGCGTTTCAACGGTTTTCGGCATGCCATACAGCACATTATTCATGGTGAAAGCGTGAATGGATGGCTTGGTAAACGCGTCGATTTTCGCCTGGTCCACTTTCATCGGTGCCAGCAGGCCCTGCACCACGGCAGCACCCAGCTGATCATTGGGGATCACCAACACGTCAGGACCAATGCCCGCCGGACCGTCCAGCCGCAGCTTTTCTATCTGTTGTGCAAACGGCATCTCCTGCACCGTGATCTTCACGTTGTTTTGCTTTTCAAAATCGCTGATAGCCTGCTTAATACCGTCGGATTTTTTAATGTCTTCCCAGACCGTCAGCTGCTGACTGGCCGCAGCGGACGCAAAACCAGAATATTGACCGGCGGCCAGTGCGACCAATACCAGAGCGGTGATTTTATTGGTTTTCATTTCCTGCCTCATGTGAAGGTATTACATTTTTTGGTTTCGCCATCGGATTTTTTTAAAAAACCTGGGTCAATATCCTTACATTTACAGCTGTCGCCTGAAGAGTCCGCCTTCACCTTGTTTTGTTACACGTTACCTTCAGGTGACTGATAACACTATACGAACATCGCTATTCTGTGATCATGATTGCAGAAATGAAAACCGATGATATAGCCAGTAATCATGCGCAGTTATAGTCACATCAGGCTTTTTCATTGACCACGTTAGGTTACCTCACGACTGTTATACGTATTACATACAAACCAAATAACGCGTGAAAACACCGACTGATATGGCCAATCACTGATAATTTTCTGAGGAACCATTAATGGCCAGCATAAGACTGAAGAACGTCACCAAGCGTTTTGGGCAAAACGTGACACTCAACAGGATCAACCTTGAGATAAATGATGGCGAGTTCGCGGTATTTGTCGGGCCATCCGGCTGCGGTAAATCGACCTTATTACGTATGATTGCCGGGCTGGAAGAGGTCACAGAAGGGGATATTCTGATTGATGAAGAACGTGTGAATGATGTGGCGCCCGCGCACCGGGGTGTCGCCATGGTGTTCCAGTCCTATGCGCTTTATCCACATATGACCGTCGCTGAAAACATGGGGTACGGGCTGAAAGTCAACGGAATGCCGAAAAGCGAAGTCCGGCATCAGGTCGAAATGGTGGCCAAAACGCTGCAACTTTCTCACTTACTGGATAGAAAGCCCAAAGAGCTATCCGGCGGGCAGCGTCAGCGCACGGCGATCGGCCGCGCTATCGTGCGGGATCCGAGGGTTTTCATGTTTGATGAACCGCTCTCTAACCTCGATGCCGAGCTGCGCGTTGATATGCGCCTGCACATTGCCAAATTGCATCACGAGCTGAAGACCACCATGGTGTATGTCACCCATGATCAAGTCGAAGCCATGACGCTGGCCGACAAAATCGTAGTGATGAACTACGGCAAAGTCGAACAGGTCGGTTCACCCATGGCGCTGTATTACAACCCGATAAACCGTTTCGTGGCCGGCTTTATCGGTTCCCCCAAAATGAATTTTCTGCCGGTCACCGTAGTCAGCTGGACGGCCGATTTACTGACCGTCTCCCTTGGTGGCAGCCAAACCCTGGCGCTCGCCCTTAAAACCCGGCAGGTGGAACCCGGAGAAAACATCACGCTGGGTATCCGCCCGGAGCATCTTTCAACATTGAGCCACTCGCCCCTGCGCCTGGATTTTCAATGCGAAGTGGTCGAACGGCTGGGCAACAGCACCTATTTATTTGGCCAGTGCCACGGTCATGATGGTTTCAAAATGTTATTGCCGGGTGATGCTCATTTTCAGCCTTATCAGAAATTACAGCCTGGATTTGAAGCCACGCAATGCATGGTGTTCGATGCCGATGGCCTGCGTATCAGCGCAGAGATAGCGGTCCCTCATCCTTAAACTGGAAAACAGTGATTCCTCACTGCACTCTCCCTTCCAGGCAAACTTCCACGTTTGCCTGGCGGGCGGAGGGGACTCCGAGGGTGATGACCCATTCGGGTAAATAGCGCAGAGGTGAACGTCAGGATGAGCTAACGCGCGCCGTGGAGAAACATCTCCACCGCATTTTTGACCAGATGACGAATCTGCTCCAGATCGAGCGGGGTCGGGTTGCGCTGGTAAATACGTATTTCTGTTTCAGCCGTCACTAACGCTAAAAACTGTAACGCCCGCAAGTGCGCATCTGCGTGCGCCAGCTGGCCTTTTTCCATCGCCATACTCATAAACGACGCCAGCATCGCGATAGACTCGCTGGGGCCAGAATCATAAAACAACATGCCAATATCTGAATGACCCGCTTCGGCGATCACCATCCGGTAGAGCGCCAGCGCACTGCCATCGTTGGTCAATACCAGCAACATCCGTTCGGCAAAACGGGTCAGTATGGTGGCCAGATCAACGTCTGGACCGCTGGCGGAGAGTTTACTGACGGCCTCCGAAAGATGACCCGTAGCATAAGCCTGAACCACCGCCACCAGCAGATCCTCTTTCGAGGAAAAATAGCTGTAAAGCGTGGCTTTTGAGCCGCCAAGACGTTTGGACAGCGCATTCATGGAGGCCCGCTCATAGCCCGTTTCTTTGAACAGACTGGCAGCAGCATCGATGATCGCTTCCCGGCGAGCCTCTGTTTTCACCTTCATGGTCACTTCACTCCTCAAAAGAGCCTACAGACGCGATACTGTCGCAAACTCAAACGCTTATCGAAAACTGTACCGTACAGTTTTCACATTACTTCACTCTAACGTCGGGATCCGTAGTTGTAAAGCCAGCCCATTTCACGCGGCTTCGCAGACACTGCACTTTCATAACCGTACCGACATGTACATTTCTATTTGACAGGTGAAAGCTAACCGGGCATAAGTGTACCGTACTGTACGGTTTATAAAAAGCCGACACCGATTCCCCTTCGCCCATTAAAAAAGGTTCTGCCCATGTCAGCACTCCCTAAAAGTTTTTCTCTGGCGGCTTTGCTCTCTGTCACCGTGTTAGCAGGATGTGCGGATAGCCAGCCTGTGCCCTACACCGGGGTTTCCTCTTCATCACACATGAAACCCGACCTCAAGGATGAAACCGGACACATTCCTTACAGCTATTCCGTTCCCACTGATTGGAAAAAATACTCGCAGATGATGATGGATCCGGTGGTGGTGTATCAGGGGCATGATGCGCAGTTTGACGATGTGTCACCGGCAGACCAGCGCATTCTGGCCAACGGACTACAGCAAAAATTTGAAGATGCGCTGAGCAAACGTTTCCGCACAACGGATACCCCGGCCCCCGGCACGTTGCGGGTCCACCTGACACTCACCGGGGCGGAAACCACCACGCCGGTGCTGGGCACGTTCTCACGTTTTGATTTGATGGGTGGCCCTTACAACCTGGTGCAAACTGCACGCGGCAAGAAGGGGTCCTTTACCGGCTCGGTCAGTTACGCCGTGGAAATTTACGACGCCTCGACCCGCCAGTTACTCAAAGCCTATGTCAGCAAACAGTATCCAAGCCCGATGAATATCAGCGCCAGTTGGGGTTCACTCAGTGCAGCACAGGCCGGGTTAGATAACGGGGCAGAACAACTGGCAGAGCAGTTGCAATAACGGCGGGACCGAGCATGAAAATCTACCCAACGTTTGTGGTGTGCAAATACTGCGATAGCCTGTATGCACGAAAACGTCTGCAACCCCGTGAGGCGGCCTATTGCTCGCGCTGCTGTACGGTACTGTACCGCGGTCCGTGGCTGAATCTGCAACAATGGCTGGCACTGACCGTCACTACCGCGCTGTTATTTATTATCACCAATCTGTTTCCGGTGATTGAGATTCAGTTTCACGGCCAACATCAGGCAGCAACGTTATGGGAAACCGCAGCGGCACTGGCGCACAGTTATGCGTCTCCGCTGGTGATCCCCATTGCGCTGCTGATTATCGTTTGCCCGGCATTACAGATCTTGCTGCTCAGTTGGGTACTGATTTATGCCTGCTCGCAGAAAACCGCACCGGGTTTTTCTGCCGCCATGCGCTTACTGGCAGGGCTGGCACCCTGGAGCATGGTGGAGGTCGCGCTGCTCGGCGTGCTGATCGCGGGCATCAAGCTGTCGAGCATGGTGCAAGTGGCTACCGGGCCTGGTACCTGGGCATTGGCAGGCCTAAGCCTGCTGTTGCCGGTGATCATTCATCAGGATTATCACCGCCTCTGGGCGCTGAAAACCGTCCGGGGACGCACTCATGACTGACTCACCGCGTGCGCTGACCATCACCATTGTTCGCTGCCCGCTGTGCGGGCTGGCCTGCGAACACATCAGGGTCATTAATCATGCGGGGATCTGCCCCCGCTGTCAGACCGTGCTACATCCACGCTACCCCGACAGCCTGAGCCAGTGCTGGGCGTTGCTGATCACCAGCATGATTTTGTACCTTCCGGCCAATCTGCTGCCTGTCATGTTTAATAGCATCGCCAGTAACGGCCACGAAAATACCATTATGGGCGGCATTATCGCCTTCTGGAATGCCGGTTCTCAGGGCATTGCGCTGATCATTTTCGTCGCCAGCATTCTGGTTCCCTGCCTAAAATTTTTGGTGATGGGAGGGTTGCTGATCAGCATACAACGCCAGCAAACGCGCCGCAGGGCTGAACGCACCCGTCTTTTCAGGCTGATGGAGCATATCGGTTATTGGTCGATATTGGATGTGATCGTGGTGGCCCTGGTGGCGGCCTTAATCAATATTCCCGGTCTGAGCCGCGCTGAGCCGCGCATCGGTATTTTGTTCTACGGCGCGGTGGTGCTCATCACCCTGCTCGCCGCTCTCAAATTTGATCCCCGGTTAATCTGGGATGGTACTCATAATGAATGATCCCCACACCTTTCTGCCGCCCTCACCTGAAGTCAAACCCCCTGCGCCCCGGCTCTCAGTGTTCTGGCTACTCCCCGTCGCGGCAGCGCTGAGTGGGCTTTTTCTGCTGATGCAGATCTGGAGCGTTACTGGCCCGGAGATTGCCATTACCTTTCAGGCCGCCAGCGGACTTGAGGCAGGGAAAACCAGCGTTAAATACAAAGATGTCACTGTCGGCACCGTAAAAAATATCACCTTAAGCGGGGATAATGAGCGCGTTATCGTGACAGTGTCACTGACAAAAAATGCCGAGAGCCTGGTCAGGACCGACAGCCGGTTTTGGGTGGTGCGACCGAGAGTCGGCATGGGCGGCGTTTCGGGCATCGACACGCTGCTGTCGGGCGCTTATATCAGCATGGATACTGGCATATCGACCGAACCGGCACGGCGTTTTCAGGGGCTGGAATCTCCCCCGGCGGTGATTAACGGCCAGCCCGGTACACGCTTTGCCGTGGTGACCGATGACCTCGGGTCGCTGGATGTCGGCTCCGCCGTCTATTACCGCCGGGTCCCTGTAGGCCGGGTGGCATCGTATGCGCTGCGCCCGGACGGCAAAGGCGTCAGCCTGAATATTTTTATCGATGCCCCTTACGACCGTTTCGTGACCGCCAACACCCGCTTCTGGAATGCCAGCGGGGTAGATGTCTCGCTCGATGCCGATGGTCTGAGGCTGACAACCCAAACCATGGCATCCGTGATTGCCGGGGGTATCGCGTTTGCCACACCGGATACCCCTGCGGTCACGCCTGCTGAAGCACCGCGCACGCTGTTTGTCCTGGCTGAAGATCAGGCAGCGGCGATGGCACCGCCTGACGGTCCGGCGAACTTTTTCCAGCTGCGTTTCGATCAGTCACTACGCGGCATGAAAGTGGGCGCGGCGGTGGAATTCTCCAGCATAAAAATTGGCAAGGTGACGTCGGTTAGCCTTGATTACGAGAAAAAGGGGTATTTCACCTCCGTGGTGGGCATTGAAGTTTACCCAAGCCGGTTGGGTACGGTGGTGGATAAACTGCCCAAACCGGAAAAAGACACCCAGAAACAGGCGGCGCTGTTGCTGCGCGATATGGTCAAAAACGGGCTACGGGCACAGGCGCGGTCAGGGAATTTGCTGACCGGCCAGCTGTATGTCTCTCTCGACTTCATTCCTAATACACCGCCCGTACCTTTTGACCTCACCGCCAGCCCACTACGCATTCCCACGATTAAAGGCGGCTTTGATCATTTGCAGGAAGAGATGGCAACGCTGATTGGCAAAGTGTCAAAAATGCCTATCGAGTCGATTGGCAATAATCTCAATACCACGCTGGGCAACCTCAATCAGGCTTTCGTGCAGGTTAACGGCCAGCTATTACCCCAGGCCTCGCAAACGCTGGACCAGCTCAACCGAACACTGAATTCTGCGCAGGATCTTATGGCCACCGACTCCCCGTTCCAACAACAACTGTTTCAAACGCTGGCCGAATTCCAGCGCACGCTTTACTCGGTGCGCACGCTATCCAGTCTGCTGACCCGTCAGCCGGGTGCGCTGATTTCAGGGCGGCAAAAGCGCGTCGAGATCCCCGTTAAGGAGGCCCAATGAACCGAACCGGCCCACGCCACCCCGCAGTAAAACTCGGTCTGGCCGCGCTGTTGTTAAGTGGCTGCGCCTCATCACCGGTGCATTATTACACGCTGGTTCCCGCCGGTGACGATGCGGTTGCGCCCACCGGGCAGGCACCCTATGTCATTGATGTACAACCGGTGTCGATCCCCGGGCCACTCAATCAGCCACAGCTGATGCTGCGGCACGGCGAAAGCGAAATGATCATTGCCGAAGAGGCCCTGTGGGCATCGCCACTGGATCAGGAGCTACGGGCAGCGCTGATTTTCCAGCTGGAGCACAAACTGAATACCACCAACGTGGTGAGTTATCGCCTTTCAGCAGGTAAACCGGTGATTAAAATCAACGCGACGTTTGAGCAATTCGATGGCTGGCTTGACCAGAAAGCAAGGATTGCGGTCACCTGGCAACTCAATTTCACCGATGGCAGGCCGCAACAAGTCTGTCACACCCGCGCTGTGCAGGCGTCAGCCGGGGGATATCCGGCTCTGATTGCTACGCAGCAGGCGTTGCTGCGTCGCCTTTCCGGTGAGATCGCCACCGCCATCGGGCAGGGACATTGCGGCAGAGGAGCTCTTGTGAATATTCAAACCCAAGCGGGACGTTTCCCACCCCCTTAAGGCAAGGGGTGATGAGCTCAGCTCATCAATCGCAAAGGGGCGGGTTGAAAGGGGTATCGTGGCTCGTGTATGATACGAAGAATATATAAAGCATATACAGACCATATACCACAGGTACCCACGATGGGCATTATCAAAATCTCAGAAATGATGCACGAAAATCTGCGCATCGCCAGTCTGGCGTTCACCCGTTCGATGAATGCGCAGGCCGAACACTGGATGAAAGTGGGCATGCTGATGGAGATGCACCCGGACTTGTCTCACCGCGATATCTGTCAGCTACTGGTTCGCGCCAGCGCAGAATCGACGACACATTTCGATGGCATCAAAACCCTTCTCAATGATGGCGTCACCGCAAGGAAAACCCACAATGACTGACCAGAGCTTTATCAAACCGGCGGAAGGTATCGCCAAAGCACGCATCGCCGGACAGCTTGCCGCACGCGTGCTGCAGATGATTGAACCACACGTTCAGCCGGGTGTGACTACCGATCACCTCGATCAGCTGTGCCATGACTTTATCGTCAATGAACTTCAGGCGATCCCGGCCAACATCGGCTATCACGGCTATGAAAAAACCACCTGTATTTCGGTCAATCACGTGATTTGCCACGGTATTCCGTCAGAGAAAGTGCTCAAGAAAGGCGATATCGTCAACGTTGACGTGGCGCTGATCAAAGATGGCTGGTACGGCGACACCAGCCGCATGTTTTATGCCGGTGAGCCCTCGATTCTGGCCCGCCGCCTGGTCGACACCACACTGGAAGCCATGCTCGCCGGCATTAACGTGGTGCGCCCCGGCGCCACCTTGGGTGATGTCGGTTTTGCTATCGCCAACGTGGCGAAGCGCGAAGGGTTCACAGTAGTGCAAGAGTATTGCGGTCACGGTATTGGGCAGGGTTATCACGAAGAGCCGCAGGTGCTGCACTACGGTCAACCCGGCACCGGCGTGGTGCTGAAAGAGGGCATGTTGTTTACCATCGAACCGATGATCAACGCCGGTCAGCGTCATTCAAAAGTACTCAAAGACGGCTGGACAGTGGTAACTAAAGATCATTCGCTGTCGGCACAGTGGGAGCACATGGTGCTGGTGACCAAAGAAGGCCACGAAGTATTGACGCCCTGGCCGTGATTGAGGCAAAAAAAACCGGAAACTGAGTTTCCGGTTCTCTTTCCTCATCAGTTAACCACTGACTACCACCGGTATCTCACCCCCACCATGCCCTGATAGCCCTGATAGTCGTTGTTCCCCCAGGTGCTGCTGACGTGTCCCCAGGTTTGCCAGTTTTGGCTGATATTCCCGGTGACACCCGTTTTCACTTCATAACGGTTAACCGACGTGGCGTTTTCAAAGCGCACCTGATTGAAGTCCACGCTGTCCGATGCCGGTTTACCGTTATACCAGTTCACTTCCACAAACGGCTGCGCACTGCCTGCCACCCGCGTATTCTGTCGCGTCAGGCGTACACCCATGCGCGTTCTGATCCCATCATCACCGTTGGCATTAACCTGGGTACCGTTATCTTCGGTGTGGCCTGAGGTCTGGTAATGGCTGTAAATCAATTGCGCCTGCGGCGTCACCATCCAGCGGACATCATCAGACTGTTTCAACGCGAAGCCGTAACCGGTTTCGACTGACACGTCCGTCCCCTGACTGTTGTAAGACTCCTGCGGCAGGTCGTCACCGTTCACATCGTTTTTGTACCAGGCGTGCTGGATCCAGCTGTCCACATACGCACCGCTGACACGATCCGCCCGAGCATACCAGGTGCCATAAGCCCCCACGCTGTAACCGTTGACCTGCCCTTTCGCCTCATAACCACTATTTTGCACGCTGACATTGCTGGTGGAATGGCCGTAGCCGCCCATCACACCGGCGTTAATCTGGTCGCCATTCACGCCGTCTAACTGATACACATCACTACCGAGTTGAACCAGCGTGGTGTGGGTTTTCTCATCAAACAACCCGCCATCACTCTTCTGCTTGGTATAGTCACCCCCCAGACGTACCCAGCCTTTTGCCATGTCAGTCTCTGACTGGCTGCGCGCGGCCCCTGAACGATCGTAGAGGGTATGCAAGAACATGTTCTGTGCCGCACGCTGGTTCGCCAGATAAGCGCCCGGCTCAGGACGATAGTTCGACGCAGGCGTTGGGGTCGGCGGCGTTGGTATGCTGTCTTGCGATTGCAGGTACCAGTCGCCATTGCTGCTGTTTTTCACCAGATGGTATTCATACGCCCCGGCTACCGCACGGCCATTGAGGTTAAACACGCCGTCCGATTGCCCACCGACATCCACCACCTGAATCCCGGTGTTAGTTTGTGCGCCAGCACCGCCTGCGTTTTTCACCGTCACCTGCGTGGTGCCCGAAGTATTTCCGGCTACCACCAGTTTATCGGTCACCGAATTGTCAGCCCCCAGCACGGTTTGCAAAGCCAGCACGCCGCCGCCAATGTAATTACCGCCCACCGACAGCGTGTTCCCCACCGAAGCACCCGCCAATTGCAGCAGACCGCTGTTGGTAAGATCACTGCTGAGGTTCAGTATGCTGGCCGCCGCCGATCCGTATGCCGACAGGCTGTTGAGTGACGCCAGCGTACCGCTGTTGTTGACGCCGCCACTGACCGTGCCGTCACCGGCAAGGGTCGCCCCCGAAGCCACTGTCACTGCACCTGCACCATTAGCCCCCAGTTTGGCACCGGACTGCGTTCCGTCACCGACGACCAGCGTACCGCGGTGGATGGCGGTAGTCCCGGAATAGGCAGGCTGATAAACCGTCAACGTACCGCTGCCAGATTTAACCAGATCGCCGGTGCCGGTCAGGCTGTTGGCAAGCGTCATGTTGCTGCTGTTATCAATCTGCAACGTGCCGTTATCGGTGATGGAAGCGGTGCCGAGGTTCTGCGACGCAGAGGCGATCAGCGTCGCATCATTGCCAAGGGTGAAATTACCGTTGAACGTGGCGTTATCCGCCGCCAGGCTGATCACTTCACTGCTGTCGAGCTGGACAGAACCCAGGCCAAGCAGTGTATTGTTCAGCGCGCCGCTGGCGGTCTGGCCGTTGGAAGTCTCGAAAGTGAGCAGGTCACCGGCGGCGTCCAGGGTAATGCTGCCGGTGCCTAAGCCCTGCACGTTGTTCAGGCGCACGGCAGAACCGCCGGTGATCACCGTGTTAGCCGTGAGGGTCGGATTTGCGCCGTCAATGGTCAGCACGCTCGGGTCAACAATCAGCGTACCGCTGCCGGTCAGTCCCCCGAACACCGTACCGCCGTGGGTATCGCCCGCAGTACGCTGGCTGTCGGTGAGAGTCAGCGTACCGCCATTCAGATTGAGGAGCGTCCCTGCCGCACTGTTCAGTGCGCCGACACTCTGGGTTTTACCGTTGAGATCAACCTGACTGGTACCCAGCAGATCCAATGACGACGTATTCCCCAATGTGTGATTAAACCCGAGGCGCAGCGTGCCGTTCGTGACGGTCGTCTGGCCGGTGTAATCGTTGAGCGGGTTATTGAGCGTAGCAGTGTCCATCACATTGATATTCAAACCACCCGCACCGGTGATCAACGCATGCATCTCGTTACCACCCAGTGGTGCGCTGCCGTTCTGAATCAGTGACACTTGCTGACCCGCCAACAGGTCGAGTTTAATCAGCCCGGAGTAAAGGAACACCCCCGTTTGCCCCTGGAGATTATTGTCTGTCAGCCCGTAACTGTAAGTGCCCACGCCCACCACGTTGCCCAATTGAGTGACATCTGCGGTGGTCAATCCCAGCGGGTTGCCCAACCCATCGGTCAACGTCAGGTTAGCGGAGGAGCCGGTATTGCCCTGTGAGAGGATCAGCGCATCACCGATAATGTCATCCTGTTGCAGTAACGGCTCACTGGCTGCATTGGACGGATCTGGCAGCGTATTGAGCCCGTTAACCCGGATTTCACCGCCATTTAACGCTAACTGGTTGGTCTGAATCAGGCTGTGCGTCAGCACATCGAACGTACTGCTACCGCCGTTGAGTACCAGATTACCGACGTTTTGCGTCCCCACACCGACCGTCTGATGAGCGGACTGAATTTGCAGCGTAGCATTGGTCAGCGCCTGGGTATCAGTGCCGGACAAGGTAAACGCGCCCTGCCCAAGATTCACCAGACCGGCGAACGCACTGCCGCTCCCGGTGCCAAAGGAGAAACGGTCCGCCGCGGCGGCCATCGCCACGTTCAGCACACCCTGACCGTTCAGTAATTGGGTGAAGACGTAGTTACCGCTCGCCGGGGCAACGTTCAGTGTCCCGTTAAGCCCGACGTTGCCTGTCCCAAGGTTTTGCGCCGCTGTGACGGTGGCGGAACTGCCGGAAGCCAAATCCCATACGCCATCGAAGCCGCTGTTATCACCGCTGATGGTCAAATGGGTGGCGAGAACCCGGTTGGTACCACTGCCGCTAATGTCACCACTGAGCTGGTTGCCATCACCACTGAGGGTCAGTAAACCGGCGTTATCCACAGCGTTGCTAAAGTTACCGTTGGTGACGTTAACCGCCAGCGTGGCCGGTGCCGCGATGGTGGCCGTTCCGCTACCGGCGCCCTGCGCATCGGTCAGCGTGAGGGTACCCGCGCTGACTGTTGTACCGCCGGTGTAAGTGTTCGCGCTGTTAACAGACAGGTTGCCGCTGCCCGATTTTTCCAGCGTCCCGCTGCCACTTACCGTGTTGATGAAGGCCCAGTCAGTACTGCTGTCCAGCACCAGTGCGCCGCTATTGTTGATCACCGCCGTGCCCAGATTCTGCGCCACACCCGCCGTCAGCGTCGTGCCATTGTCCAGGGTGAAACTGCCGCCGAAGCCGCTGTTATTGCCGGAAAGCCCCACCGCCGCATTGCTCAACAGATGGGTATCACCGGTTCCGCTCAGCGCATTCGCCAGCGCGCCGGTTGCACCATTAAGCTGGAGTTCTGTCCCTGCCCCGTTGAGATTCACCGTGCCGGTACCCAGCCCCGCGGCATCACTGAGCAGCGCCTGCGCGCTATTATTGAGGATCACCGCCGCACTCAGCCCGCCGTTGGCGCCGTTCACCGTCATGGTGCTGATCCCTTCCCAATATTGATGCCAGGATAAATCAGAGATCCGGGTCTGTTTGCAGGCTTCGGACAAATTCTTCCGGAGTCTGGTTATTTAATGAGGAATGTGGCCGGTACTGGTTATATT